>Ga0182236_100156_pt1 | contig 19483 bp, 20 predicted proteins | sample hydfratesGB_TF_A_FD_132422 | JGI IMG/M metagenome (GOLD analysis project Ga0182236, IMG submission 132422) | Subsurface microbial communities from deep shales in Ohio, USA - hydraulic fracturing test GB_TF_A | ecosystem: Environmental > Aquatic > Deep subsurface > Shale gas/oil reservoir >... | reverse complement strand
TCTGAACATCCTTCCATCTCTCTAACAGATACCCAGTTCCCAACATCAGACCATTCATAATCTGCCATAATAGTAAACACTCTTTCAGATTTTTCCATCAAAGCATAGTCTATGCTTATCTTTCTTAAGTCTGAATATACTTCCCTTATCTCTTCTACATCTTTTGGGTTTATATCTTTCAATGTATTATATATATCTTCATTATATCTTTTCATCTCTTCTAAAAATATATCTTTCTTCCATAAAAACATCCCGCTATTCCAATAATAGTTTCCTTCTTTCAAATATTCCAATGCTGTTTCATGATTTGGTTTTTCTCTGAAATTATCCACTTTCATAACTCCATTTCCAACTTCTTCCCCTGCTTCTATATACCCATATCCTGTTTCTGGTCTTGTTGGTTTTATCCCCATAGTAACCAAACCATTGTTTTCTTCTGCTGCCTTTATTCCTCTTTCTACAACTTCCCAAAACTTTTCTTTATTTGGTATATAATGGTCTGCTGGTAAAATAAATACTACCTCGTCTTCTTCTGCTACCAAAGAACCAACAAAACAAGCTGGTGCTGTGTTTCTTGCAACTGGTTCAAGAATAACGTTACCAATGCTTAATTCTGGTAATTCTTTCAATGTTTGTTCCTTGTGTTTTTCTGCAGTAACAACAAAAATATCTTTTGGTTCTAATCTATAATTCAACCTTTCAAATGTTTCTCTTATTAATGATTTATCTGAAAATATCTCCAAAAACTGTTTTGGTTTTTCTGGTGTACTCAATGGCCAAAACCTTTCCCCAGATCCCCCTGCTAATATTATCGCTTTCATATTCATGACCTCCCTCATTTATAGTTTGTCAACTCTCTATTGAAAAAGCACCTGAATTTTATTCAGATGCTTTATATTTAGTTTAATGAAAATCTTTTCAACATTCTATATAATAAAAATAACAAACCAATAACCCCAATTATTCTTATAAATAAATAATTTTGAAAAATGATAAAAAATATCGTTATAGAAAAAGAACTAATAATTGCAAACGAATGAAATTTTAACCCAAATATCTTCATCTTAATAACTTTAGACGTAAATATATAATGGAAAATAAACAAAAACATATAAGATATCAAAGTTGTATAAGCTGCAGCCATATAACCATATTTTGGAACTAACCAAAAGTTTAACCCCACATTTATTCCCGCAGATAACATTGTCCCTAAAGATATTAAAGATGTTTTTTTCAGAAAAAACTCAACATTTACTTCAAAAGTATATAAAAATTGAAAGTAAATTCCCAAAAATACAATTGGTAAAATAACCAACCCTTCCCAATAGCTTTCATCGGCCATTATTTTTACTATTTCGGGGCTTAACAAAAGCATTAAACCAAATCCGATAGTAAAAATATCTCTAAACATCTTTCCTTTATTTTTTATATTTGAATAATCCATTTTTTCCATTTTTTCAAAAAACCAAGGTACCCAAGCAGTGTTAATCGAACTCAATAGTACCGTAACTATCATGCTTAAATTATAAGCAAAAGAATAAATGCCTGTTTCTGCACTACCGACATATCTATCTATAACTATTCTATCAAATTGAGAATTTATAATATGAGATATATTATGAGGTATCAGAGGGATAGACAAAACTAAGGCAAATTTCCAATACTTAAAATCAACTAATTTTTTACCTTTAAAAAGAATATAAAATAGAAAAATAACTCCAACTATAAAAAGAGGTGACATTTGACCAACAATTCTTCCGTAATACTCATTTTGATCAAAAACATATAAAATTAAATATATAGATAATCCTACTGCTACTAACGCTTTTAAAATAGTAATTATTGAAGTTACTTTGTATTTATACTCAAACCTAAATTTTGATAAAGTGAAATTTAAAACAAAAGTGAAATACGATCCAAAAATCATAAGATAAAAAAGAGGCTTTTCTAACCCAACTAAATTAGAAAAAAAATCTGAAAAAAGTATAAAAAAAGTTAAAAAAATAGAAAAAATAATCAGGCTCAAAAATAAAATAGAGGAAGCAAATTCATCATATCTTTCTTTAAATTCTGTTTTACCTCTACCCACACTCCCCATCAAATCTAAACTTATAATAATTGAAAAAATACCTACCCAAGAAGTAAATAATGATACTATTCCATAATCTTCTGTGCTCAAAAGTCTTGTGAAAATTGGTAAAGTCAAAAAGGCTATACCTTTAGTAAAGAAGTTGGTAACTGTATACCAACTTCCTGCTTTTACTACTTTATTACCAAATAATTTTTTCAACTCCATCTAAATTCCCTCTTATTCTTCTAAATTATTAATAATTCTAAACTTCATCTCAGCGAGTTTCCAATCAGTCTCTGTGTCAATATCCTGTACTTCAATATTATCGAGTATTATAGGATATGATTTTTCCATATATACTTTATTTTGATTATAAAATTCTTCTACATCAAAAAAATAAAATTGTCCAGCATCATGATAAGTTTTTTCTAAATCTTGCGATCTTTTGTTCATGTTTTCTGGCCATCTCATTTTTAGATATCCATTTTCTATTTTCAAAGATCTCTGGATTGGAAAACTATACTCTGTTACAGTGAAAACAGAATCAACATTTTTATTTATCAATAAGTTGTAGGCTTTATTTAATTTTTCTACATTTACAAAAGGTGCTGTAGATAATATCATACAGGCGTAATCAAATTCTTTACCTTCATCTTTGTAGTTATCCAGTACTTCTTTTACTACATCTATTAATGGTGATAAATCATCTGCGGACTTTTCACTTCTAAGAAATGGAACATTTGCACCATATTTTTTTGCTATTTCAGCTATCTCTTCACTATCTGTAGACACCATGACTTCATCGAATATATTGCTTTTTATCGCTGCTTCTATTGAGTATGCTATTATTGGTTTACCTAAAAAATCTCGTATGTTTTTTTTAGGTATCCTTTTACTTCCACCTCTTGCAGGTATTATAGCTATCTTTTTCATTATTTTATCTCTCCTATTATTTCTTTCGCTATTCTTTTGGCACCTTGTCCGTCAAAAAGATTAAATAATTCTTTTATTTTTGTATTTTCTTCGTTTATTATTTCTTCTATTTCTTTTTTTAACTCACTATATTTTATCTCATTGTAATAACCTATATTAAATACCCCATAATTTTCTAACTCTTTCGCGATTAGTTTTTGGTTATCTGCCAGTGTATATATTATTGGTGTTTTATTTAGTGTCAATATCTCATATATTGTAGACCCAGCTGCTGTTAACACATAATCCGAACTTTGAATATATTTTTTTAGTGACTTTGGCTTGTATATAAGTTCATAATTATCGTCATTCTCTAATTCTTTTTCTATTTTTTGTATATATTCTTTTTCATAAACAGGACCTATAATTATTTTTTTGTTCATTTTTAATTCTTTTAATGATTGAATAAATTTAATCATTATTTTGTTGAAATCTGTTCCGCCTGTTGTTATCATTAGAATTTTTTCTTTTTGTTTTGATTTTTCTGTTTTATCGTTATCATACCAATATTCTTCTCTCATAACTAAATAATTAGGTCCCAAGAAATGTTTTTCTTTGTTTGAGTAGTTTAACTTCTTTGTATGTATGTTTCCGTTTATTATTCTATCTGGTATTTCTGAGTTGTATATATCATTGTTATCATCGAATATTATGAGTTTTGCTATTTCTTTTAACTGTTTTAAATATTCATCATCTGCAAGATATGAATCGAATATTATTATATCTGGTTTTTGTTTTTTTATTTGTCTTATATCATCTTCATCGAATTTATTTGAGCCTATGAATTTATAATTATTTTTTTGTATTAGTTCAGATGATTCTTTGTTGGAAATGAAAGTTATTTCTACTTTTTCATTTTCATTTTTTATTGCTTTGGCTAATGATAGACATCTGTATATATGACCCAGCCCTATATTTTTGCCTCCGTTTGTTCTAAATACTATTTTCATTCTATAGTTGCTCTTTCATATTCTACATCATTTTTTATTTTATCCCATTCTTCTTTTAATATAGCCATTCTTACAACATCATAGTATTTTCCATCTTTTTTTATTTGTTGCCTTAAAACACCTTCAACTTTTGAACCATACTTTTCATGAATCTTTACTACAATATCATTAAAAGATAAAACCTCACACCATAATTTATTTAGCTTTAATTTTTCAAATACATAATTGTATATATTGTATTCTAATTTTTTAGCTAATCCTCTGCCTTTAAAATCATCCCTACCTATATAATATCCCCAACTACAATTATTATTTTTATAATCTATATCATATAAATATATAGCTCCTATAGGTATTTCATTTATTTCTATAACCCAATATTTTTTATTTTTATCTTGCTTTATCATTTCAAACCATCTGTACTGTTTATTCAAATTTAACTCTGGTTCAGTATACATATTTTTCGTAATTTCTGGTTTCATTCTCCAATTCATTAATTCTTCCAAATATTTTTCTTTTAATTTTCTGAAAAAAATTTGCATTATACCACCTCTCTTATTAATTTCAATGGCTCAACGTAATTCAAACCAACTCTATTGCCCCAATACTTAGAAAATATTTTTAATGATTCTAAAGATCTTGAATGTGGATAGCCTTTCATTTCTGTGTCGTAATATGATAGTGCTTTTATTTTTTTGTCTATTTGTTTTTCTATATTTACATATGCATTCGGAATAAAAGTTTTTAAGGAGTCTCCATCTACCCAATCTGTTGATGAGGGTATAAAAAATGTGTAAATTTTTGGGTTTATTGATCCTGGTTGCGGCCTACATGCTGTCATTACTGCTTCAAATGTTTTCCTGTGGTCTATATTCAAACCATTTTCTTTGATTCTCTATATTATACTCAATGTCAGTATTCATATATTTTGTAATATCTTTTCTTGTTCTCCATTTTAAAATCATTTCTAAATTATTATCTTTAATTTTATTAAATGAAAAAATATTTATCACTCACCTTATATCGTCCCATTATCTACATGTAAAACCTGTCCAGTTATAGAAGAGCTACCTTCATCTATTAAAAATTTCACAGTATTTGATACACTTTGTATATCTGTTGGTTCTTTCAAAGAGGTTCTCTTGTAGATTCTATCTTTTTGATTATCACTTAATGTCTTACTCATAGAAGTCTCCATGAATCCAGGAGCTATACAATTACTTCTTATTTTTTTTGTTCCAAATTCTCTAGCTACTGTTTTAGAAAAAGATTCTAAAGCTCCCTTTGTTGCAGCATACATGCTTAAACCCTTATATCCAGTGTGTGCACAAACAGAGGTTATGTGAACTATTGATCCCTTTATGTCATTTAACATCATATCTCTTATTGCGTATTTTGTAAGCATTATTGCTGTCAAAACATTAACTTTAAACATTTTTTCTAGTGGTTCTATTGCAGCATTTGTAGTTATATCATCATAAGCTAAAGCAGCATTGTTAACTAATCCATGTATTGGTCCATGAGGTTTTAATTCTTTTAAATAAAACTCTTTTATTTTATCTGAATTACTTAAATCATAGTTAACATGAATATAGTTTTCATAATTTTCTTTTAAGTTTTTTATTTCATCACTTTCTTTTCTACTTATCCCAACTACTTTATAACCATCTTTTAAAAGAGTTTCTGTTATGTTATTACCTAATCCTCTTGAATCACCTGTTACTATCACTGTTTTCATTTTCGCACCTTCTTTCCTGTTCGGGTTAATTTTATTTGATCTACAAATCTAATTATTCTGGGTATTTTCCATTCTTGCAATTTTTCTCTTAAATTGTTTATTATTTTTTGTTCCATTTCTTTTTCATCTATGTTTTCTTTTAGGGAAATTTTTGCTGTTAGTATATTACCTGTTATTTTATTTTTTCTAGCGGATACTAAAGCATCTACAACATTTTCTATTTTTTTTATTTCAGCTTCTATTTCATGAGGATTTACTTTATATCCTCCTATGTTTATCATTTCTGATTTCCTCGAGATAAATTTGAAATGATTTTCATCTATTTTTTCAACTATGTCTCCAGTTTTATACCAATCATTTTCTAATTTAAATGTTTCCGATTGACCTAATAATGACTTATGTATTAATAATTCATTATTTTCGTTGATTCTTATTTTATCTTTTATCCTATCACTTATTTTAAATATCTCTCCCTTTGCAGAGAATAAACTTCCAGCTTCTGTAGAAGCATATACATTTCTTATTTTTGCATTGGGAAAATATTTTTTTAGTTGGTTCTCAAATGTTTCATCATATTTTTCTCCACCTGTTGTTATTCTCTCAATTTTTTCAACAGGATTTTTGAAATAAGGTATTACCGTTCTATAGAATGTTGGAGTAGCTGATATATGAGTTACGTTATATTTTTTTAATGTTTCTTCGATTTCTTTTCTATTTTCATCGAATATATATATCATGGGATTTTGGTTAAATAAGGCTTGAAAAAAAACTTGAAGTCCTGCAAAGTGGGTAGGGTTATAGGCATATCCCCATACATTTTTCATGAACTCTTCTGACTTTTTTACACTTCTAGCTACCGTATCCAATTTGTGTATTACTTTTTTTGGTCTTCCTGTGGTTCCTGAAGTGTATAAAGTCAATTCCCATTGATCTTTATTTTTTTCAATTTTTTTATATAAATCTTCTATATTTTTTATTTTTTCTTTATTTTTATATTTTTTTTCTAATTCAAATTCTGAAATTTCTAGATTTTTTATTTCTTCCAATGAAAAATCGCTATCTAATAGCGTTATTTGATTCCCATTTATTAAACTTATTATTAGTTGTTTTAAAATTTCGTATGGATCTTTTTCATATACATACTTTTTTATTTCATAAGTTTTATTTATATCTTTTATTAATTCTTCATATGTTATATCTGTATTCTTATAGTGAAAAAATAATTTCATTTCTATCACCTTTTTGATATCTTTTCTATTATTTCTCCTACTTTATCTATTATTCCATCTTCAAATATGTCCACATCATATTCATCTTCTATTCTTACCGTAAGTTCAGCTAAATCTAAAGAATCCATTCCTAAATCATCTCTTAATGAAGTCTCTTTGTTTAGATCTTTTACTGTCTCTTTATTATTTTTTTCTAATACTATATTTATTATTTCTTTTATCTTATTTTCCATTTTTTATTTCCTCCTAAATTTTATATAATATTTCTTATTAATTTTAATGGTTCAACGTAATTCAAACCAACTCTATTGCCCCAATATTTAGAAAATATCTTTAATGATTCTAAAGATCTTGAATGTGGATATTCTTTCATTTCTGTATCATAATATGATAATGCTTTTATTTTTTTGTCTATTTGTTTCTCTACATCTACATATGTATTGGGAATAAATGTTTTTAGAGATTCACCATCCACCCAATCTGTTGATGAGGGTATAAAAAATGTGTAAATTTTTGGATTTATTGATCCTGGTTGTGGTCTACATGCTGTCATTACCGCTTCAAATGTTATTCTGTGGTCTATATTCAAATCATTTCCATGATGTGTAAATATTATATCTGGTTGGTAAAGCGTTATTTCTTTTTCTACAATTTTTATTATTTCTAATAGGGGAACTGAATCAAATGAATTATCTGGAAAATCGTATATTTCTATTTCATCTATACCTATTTCTTTGTTTGCATTTTTTGAGTTTTCCATATGTTTTTCTATATGTTTTTCATGTTCTTTCCCTCTTGCTAAAATTCCTCTACCTAATATCACTGTTTTTGCAGAATAGCCTTCTTCTATTAATTTTGCTACTGTTCCCCCACAACCTAATAACTCGTCATCTGGATGGGCTGCGATTATCATTGTTTTTTTCATTTTTCATCATCCTTTGTGATTTTAACTTTTGCTTGTATTTCATTCCCTTCTATTTTTGCATCATAGAACTCGTATTTTATTCCATCTTCTCTTATATACGCTTTTGGATATCCTTCAGCATCTAACATTCTTATATAATCGTATATTTTTTCTAATGTATTTAATTTGCTTATGTCGCTTTGATTTGGTTTTCTTCTTTTAAATTCTACTACTTTTCCTTTTTGGGGATATGGAGTGATATTTTTTTTTATTATTTTTGGTATCATTTTTTCAAATATTATTTTAGATGCTCTTTTATATATTTCTTCTGCTGTTCCTTCTAAACTTAGGGGCTCTTTTATGTATATATCTCCTGTGTCTAAGCCTTTTTCCACTTTTATTGCACTTATTTTTGTTTTTTTATGTCCTCTTTCTATTAGGTTTTGTAAAGGACTACCTCCTCTTCCATATGGAAGATCTGTCATATGAAATACTATACAATTATATTTTTTGTATATTTCTTTTGGTATAATCCAAGACCAATGTGGGAAAAATAGGTATTTTGGATTTATTTTGTCTATATCCTCTATGTTTAGTTCTTCTTTTTTTGTTATTATTTTTACACTATAATTTTTTGAAATAAAATTATTAGCCTCATGGTCATATTCTTTTCTATTATAGGCTATCACAATAGGTGTTTTTTGCACAAAATCACCTAAAAAGCATCTGAGACGTGCATTTCTAAATTCCAATTCATTATATTCTTAAAATCATCATATAGATCACTATTTAATTTTATATTTTTCATATAAAAATTTGTATTAAATGTTTTTTCTTTGCAGGAGTTATATTTATTAAAAAATTCATAATAATCAGTCGTAGGCCAGACAGATATATAATCAAGATCTAAGAATTTAAAGTAGTTGATAGCACTAGATATCAAAAAATTCTTTATTTGTTTATCATATGTGTTTAAATTTACTATATGTCCTTTTGTATCTTGTCCATCATTAAATATTTTTAAAACAATATAACCTTTGATTTGATTATTCTCTTCATAATAGAAAACAGGATAATAATCTGTAGGTTTTTTCAAAAATCTCCAATTTATATAGTTATAATCAAGAAATATATTTATCTTTTGCTTATTCATTCTTACATTATATTTCTTCAATTTTTTAAACTCTTCTCTTTTTAGTCTTTTTATTTTATTATTTGATTCAATTTCAAAATTTTTAATATCTTTTAACTTAATTTCCAATGAATTAAATATTTCTACTTTATCCCATTTCATAAACCTTTCTTGAACTAAATAAAAATTATTATTTGGAAAGCCAATAATTAAATCTACATCCTTTTTCATTTCTTTAATTGAATAATTAATCAATTCAAGTATATTTTCTAAATTTCTATAATTTGGATCAATAACTGCTTGTTGCCCTAACCCTATATTTATAACTTTATCTTTATATTTATATTTATTATTTTGGATTGAATAGTGTCCAATTATTCTATTTGATTTATTTTTAATAACAAAATTTTTTGTATTACTATTATTATTTCTCCATTCATAATAGCTTATAGGAATCAAATGTCTTTTATCAGATTTAATGAATAAATCAAATAAACAATCTATATCTTCAAAATTTAATTGTTCGATGATCATTTTATTCATCACCTATATGTTTCCAATTTAAAGGAATACCTTTTTCTACATCTTTTTTAAATCTTTTACCTATTACCTTTTCATAATATTTTGGATGTAATCCATTTGCAGGTCTTACTGGTTTAATATTGTCCTTTGTTATAACTTCACCTTTTTTGACATCATGATTTACAAAAAGAGATCTCATAAATGTTCTACTTCTTATTTGTTTATCTGTTAGTTCATATGTTATTCGCCCTATTGCTTTTTCTGCTTCTCTTACTGATTCTACCATTTTTTTGAATTCTTCGGGTTCTAACGAAAAACTTGCATCCGGTCCACCGAGATTTCTATCCAAACATATGTGTTTTTCTATTATTTTTGCTCCTAATGCCACTGCTGTTATTGGAGCCACTATTCCAGTTGTATGGTCGGATAATCCTGCTACTATGTCGAATGTATCTCTCATGTTTGGAATAGTTTTTAGATTTGACTGCTCTATCGGTGTAGGGTATGCACTTGTACATTTTAGTAACGCTATTTCTTCTACATTATTTTTTTTCATTGTTTTTATTGCAAGTTCTATATCTGATATTTCCGCTACTCCGTTTGAGAATATTATTGGTTTTCCTTTTTTTGCTATGTAGTCTATTAATGGTATATCGTTTATTTCGAATGACGCTATTTTGTATACTGGTACATTCATCTCTTCTAAGAAATCTACAGAAGAAAAATCTGTAGGTGTTGAGAAGAATTCTAACCCTTCTTCATGGGCTATTTTTTGTAGTTTTGGTTGCCATTCCCACGGTGTATAGGCTTCTTTGTATAGGTCGTACAATGTTTTTCCATCCCATATTGTTCCCTGTTTTATTTGGAAATATTCGTTGTTTACGTCCATCGTCATTGTATCTGGTGTGTACGTTTGTAGTTTTATAGCATCTGCTCCTGCTTTAGCTGCTTGTTTTATTATTTGTACTGCCTTGTCATAATCTTGTAAATGGTTTGCACTCATTTCAGCTATTATGTATGTAGGTGCGTCTCCTCCAACTTTTTTGTTTCCTATTTTGAATTGTTTCATTTGAGATACCCCCTTTTTATGCTAAAAACAAGGCGATGTTTTCGCCTTATTTTGTTAATTCGTTTATCGTTTTTATTACGTATTCTTGTTCTTCTTCTGTCATTTTTGGATACATTGGTATGGATATTTCTTGTTCGTAGAATTGTTCTGCTTTTGGATAATCTCCATATTGGTATCCGTAGTTTTCTTTGTAGTATGGTTGTGTGTGCACTGGTATGTAGTGTACTTGTACGTATATTTCTTTTTCTCTCAGCTTTTCAAATATTTCTTTTCTTCTTTCTTTTGGTACTTGTATTGGGTATAGATGGTATGCGTGTCTGTTGTTTTTTTCTTTTGGTGGTGTTTGTATGTTTGGGTTTTCTTTGAATGCTTCATCGTATTTTTCTGCTATTTCGAGTCTTCTTTTTATGAATTGTTCTATTTTTTTTAATTGGCTTGATCCCAATGCACATTGTAAGTCTGTTATTCTATAATTGTATCCAAGGTCTTGCATTTCATAATACCATGGCCCTGGGTTTTGACTCATGTTTTCTTTGGTTATCCCATGTGTTCTGAACATTTTTAATTTTTCGTAGTATTTTTTGTTGTTTGTTGTAATTATTCCACCTTCACCTGTTGTTATGTGTTTTACTGGATGAAATGAGAACATTGTCATGTCTGCTTGTTTTCCTACTTTTTCACCATTTCTTTCTGCTCCAAGTGCGTGGGCTGCATCTTCTATTACTACTATATTGTGTTTGTTTGCTATTTGGTTTATCTTTTCTATGTCTACTGGGTATCCAGCATAGTCTACTGGTACTATTACTTTGGTTTTATCTGTTATTTGTTCTTCTATTTTTTCTATATCTATACAGTATGTTTTTTCATCTATGTCTGCAAATTTAGGTGTTGCTCCCATGTATATTCCTGAATTTGTTGAAGCTACAAATGTGATTGGTGATGATATTATTTCATCTCCTTTAGTCACTCCTGCAGCATACATTGCTCCATGTAGTGCTGATGTACCAGAGTTAAATGCTACTGCGTATTTTGCTTCAACGTATTGAGATATTTCTTTTTCGAATTGTTCTATATTAGGACCTTGGGTTAGCCAATCACCTTTTAATACTTTTTCAACTTGTTTTATATCTTCTTCATCTATCCATTGTTTTCCGTATGGTATTCCCATTTATATCATCCTTTTATTCAAGATTTAATTTTTCTAATCTTTCTTTCAAATCTTCTACTGATAACCATTCTTCATTTGTTCCGGAATTGTATTCAAATCCATCTTCTATTGGTTTTCCACCTTCTGTAAAGTGCTTTTCAACATTCCACCAGTTGAAGTGAGGGTATATTATATAATGATTTTCGTATTCGTAGGTGCTTCTTGAGTCGTCTTTTGTTATCATTACTTCGTGTATTTTTTCTCCTTCTCTTATTCCTACTTCTTTTAATTTACAATCTTTTTTCATCGCTTTTGCAAGATCTATGATTTTGAAGGACGGTATTTTTGATATGTATGTTTCCCCACCCTTTGATTCTTTTAATGCCTTGAATACCAGATTTACCCCTTCTTCAAGAGTTATCCAGAATCTTGTCATTCTAAAGTCAGTTATTGGTAGTTCGTTTTTCCCACTTTCTATTATACTTTTGAAGAATGGTATTACGGATCCTCTACTTCCTGCGACGTTTCCATATCTTACCACTGAGAAGACCGTTCCTGTATCACCTGAGTATGCATTTGCTGATATGAATAGTTTGTCTGATACTAATTTTGTTCCTCCATACAGGTTTATTGGATTTACTGCTTTGTCTGTTGATAATGCTACTACTTTTTCTACCCCTCTGTCCAGTGCTGCATCTATTATGTTTTGTGCTCCATGTATGTTTGTTTTTATCGCTTCAAATGGGTTGTATTCGCATGCTGGTACTTGTTTTAATGCCGCAGCGTGTATTACTATGTCTACTCCATAGAATGCTCTGTATAATCTGTCTTTATCTCTTACATCTCCTATGAAAAATCTTAATTTTGAGAATTGCTCTTTTGTTAATTCTTTTGAGAACTTTTGTTTTACTAGTCCTTGTTTGTATTCATCTCTTGAGTATATTATTACTTTTTTTGGTTTATAATTAGCAAATATCATTTCTATGAACTTTTTTCCAAAACTACCTGTTCCACCTGTTATTAAAATCGTTTTATTGTTCAGCATTATCTAAACCTCCGTTAAAAGATTCTTTTAATATTTTTCTATATTTTTCATTTTTTATTTCATTTATTTTTTTATTATATATTTCATTTAAAGAATAGTTTTTCTTATTCATAAGATAAAAAGCCTCATCTAAAAAAGTTAAAATAAAGTTCATTTCATTTGGGGTTTTTATTTTATCAAATCCCCAATAATAATTGCATAATTCTTTTTGCTCTTTGGTAATTTCAAAACTGATTTTTGAAAAGGCCTTGTATAATTTATTTTTTATTTTTTCTGTTGATTCAAAATCTCTATTACCAAATTCTCTTTTATAATCTTCTTTAGTTTTTGATACCGCATTTACTTTTTGTTCATAGATATAATGTGGTTTATCTAAATAGTTAATGTATCCTGTATGAGTCCCAATATTATTTGATATAGTAAAGTTAGATATTTGTATTAGTGTTTTTAATCTTCTTAAAAACTGGTTATCATTGTTAGTCCCTGCAGTAGTAATTAAAAATCCTTCTTCTCTATATTTGTTATGGTAACCTTTTTTTATGTCTAACCAAAACATATTTACAAAGACATTATCAAAATTGTATAAATCTCTTATATTTTTAATTTCTTTTATAAAATCATTATAATTATATTCATAATCAATATTTTTAATACTATGATATGGAAAAACTAACAATATTTTTCCATATCTGCTTTTTATTTCTTCCTCTATTATTTTACTATATGAATTACTATAATGTATGTATGGACCAATTTTAAAAATATATTTTTGAGTATTATTTCTTAAAACTTTTTCTCTATAATTACTGAAAGTAATCATTCCTGGGAAATTCTTATTATTTACTTCATCATCTAAAAAATGATTTCCTAAATATAAACCGTGTTCAATAATACCTTTTATTACATAATTTGATTTTTTATTACTGTAACTATTTACTGTTTTTGCAATTCCATACATATTATTTCTACCAAAGTATTGACTTGAAAAAACATGAGATTCAATTATTAAATTTTCATAATTAAAAAAATCTAATTTTTCTTTTGCTTTGTTTATTCTTTTACTTTTAAAAGTAAAGAAGTAAAGTATTTTTTTTATAAATTTCTTTATTTTTTGCTTTATTACATAATCTTTTACTAAATAATCAATTACTAAGTTTAAAATATTTTTAACCATAATAATTTATTCATAATTCCTTTCATAAAATTCTTTGTATTCTCCAGAAATAACTGATTCCATCCATTCTTTGTTTTCTAAATACCAATCTATTGTTTTCTTTATTCCTTCGTTGAACATAATGGTTGGTTCCCATCCTAATTCTTCTTTTATCTTTGTTGGGTCTATTCCATATCTTCTATCATGTCCCAATCTGTCTTTTACATGTTTTATTAGGTTTTCGTTTATTTCTTTATCTCCTGTTTTTTCATGAAGATAGTTTATTATTGTTTTTACTATTTCTATGTTTTCTTTTTCGTTGTGTCCACCTATGTTGTATACTTCACCTTTTTTACCATTTTCATATACCATGTCTATTGCTTTGCAATGATCTTCTACATATAGCCAATCTCTTATTTGTTTCCCATCTCCATATACTGGTAAGTCTTTATGATTTAGAGCATTGCTTATCATAAGTGGTATTAGCTTTTCTGGAAATTGGTAAGGTCCATAGTTGTTTGAACATCTTGTTATGTTTATGTTCAAATCGTATGTGTCGTGATATGCTTTTGCTATTAGGTCTGCACTTGTTTTACTTGCTGAATATGGGCTGTGTGGGTTTAATGGTGTTTTTTCTGTGAAGTATCCTGTTGGTCCTAATGCTCCATATACTTCGTCTGTAGATACTTGTAAGAATTTATGGTTTTTGTTTTTATCGTAGTATTTTTTGAATACGTGTAATAGATTTTGTGTTCCCAATATGTTTGTTTTTAAGAATATTTGTGGGTCGTGTATTGATCTGTCTACATGGCTCTCTGCTGCAAAGTTTATTATCCCATCTATTTCGTTTTCTTCGTATATTTTTTCTAATAGTTCTGTATCGTTTATATCACCTTTTATGAATGTGAATCTATTTTTTTCTTCTTCTGTTAGTTTGGATAAGTTATCTATATTACCTGCATATGTTAGACTATCTAATCCTATTATTTTTCTATCTGTACGTTTTCTTAGGTAGTAGTATACAAAGTTGCTTCCTATGAACCCCGCTACCCCTGTTACTAATATTGTCATTAGATTTCCCCCATTTCTTTTAGTTCATCTAAGAATCTTTCTGTTGCATTTTTCCAATCTGGCATTGTTTGTCCTGTTATTTCTTTGTATCCAAAGTTATCTAACACAGCATAATCTGGTCTTTTTGCCGGTAAATCGAATTCTTCTTTTTTTGCTTTGTTTAGTTTACCTTTCCAATTTATCTTTTCCAATATGTATTCTGCCCATTCATATCTTGAACAAGGAGAATTTGTTATATGGTATGTTCCATATGCTTTTAGATTTATTAGGTTCATTGTAGCTTTTACCAAATCTTTTGTGTATGTGGGACTACTTATCTCGTCATCCACAATTCTCAATTCTTCTTTGTTTTTACTCCAATTTATAACTTTTTTTGCAAAGTTTGTATTTCCCGTACCAAATACCCAAGATACTCTTATTAAATATCTTTTGTGTGATAAAGTTGATTCTTTTTCACCAAGGGCTTTACTTTCTCCGTATTTGTTTATTGGGTTTGGAGTATCGTATATTGTATATTTACTTCCTTTATCTCCAGAAAAAACATAGTCTGTTGAGTAATGTATTAACTCTGCATTTATTTCATTTGAAATTAATGCAAGATTTCTTACTCCAAGCCCGTTTATTCTGTATGCTTTTTCCCATTCTTCTTCTGCTTTATCTACTGCGTTGTATGCGGCACAGTTTATTATGTGAGTGATATCTTTATTTTCTTTTGTAAATTGTCTTAGTTGGTTTAGATTTGTTATGTCTAAATCTGATGAATCTGTTGGTATATAGTCTATTTTATTTTGTTTTAGGTATTTTTGAAAATCTTTTCCTAACTGCCCATTTGCTCCAGTTATTAGTATTTTCATTTGTCATCACCAAGTTTCAAGTATTCTTTGTATGTTTGTTGTACTTTATCTTTTTCAGATAAAAGAAGATCTTCTTCTTTTATCCCGTATTTTTCTATGGGCCAATCTACGTTTATGTCTTTATCGTTCCATATTATCCCACTGTCGTATTCTGGTGTGTAATAATTTGTTGCTTTGTATAAGAATTCCACTTCTTCTGTCAATGCAAGAAATCCATGGGCGAACCCTTCTGGAATGTAGAACATTTTTTTGTTTTCTTCTGTTAGTTCTATTCCAAAATATTCTCCAAATGTTTCGGAACCTTTTCTTAAGTCTACCGCCACGTCGTATACTTTCCCTTTTATACATCTTACCAACTTACCCTGTGAGTTTTTTGTTTGAAAATGTAGTCCTCTCAATACCCCTTTTCTACTTTTTGAATGGTTGTCTTGAACAAATTCCATGTTCAATCCTATTTCTTCAAAGTCCCTTTTGTTCCAAGACTCCATGAAAAATCCTCTGTTATCTCCGAAGACTTTTGGTTCTATTATGTATAGGTCTTTTATTGGTGTTTCTATTTTTTTGAATTTAGACATTTTTTTCATTCCTTTTAAATAGAATCAGATACAAATCTTTAAAAATTTGTTTAAAGCCGCTGGAATATTTTAAATAATTTAAATTAAATATATTAATCAAAAAAAAATATAATAAATATAATGAAAATGAATTTGAATTATTCAAATTATTTCTAAATGAAAGTAAAATAATTTTATTTTTTATTTTTTTGTTTTTTGTCTTCTCATATAAATGTTTAAACATTTTTATATCTCTTAAAAATGCATTTGGATTTTTAACTAATCTTTCGCGTATTTTTTTCTTTTTTTTAATACCTCCTATCGCATTATTTTCATGTTGTCTATAATATATAAGCTTTTTATCAATAAATAACCCAGGTATATTATTAGATACCAGAACTAAAGATATCCAATAATCATGAACACCCTCTTTGGGAAATGGTAAAAATAAATGGCTAAACTCTTTTTTAAATGCCATAGTAGCCCCAGTTACTACATTTTGTTTTAAAAGTATTTTTAATTGTTTAGAAATTTTATTAGAAAATTTTTTGCCTTTCCAAAAATCATGGTTTAATTTCTCTAATTTAGAATTAACTAAATATGCATTAGAGAAAACAAAACCTATATTTTCATCTTTATAGAATTGATCCAAGATTTTTTCAATTTTATTATCAATCCATACATCATCTTGATCGCTTAGAAAAATGATGTCATTTTTAGCTTTTTTTATAGCTTTTTCAAAATTTTTAAAATATCCTAAATTTTTTTCATTCTTATCAAAAATTATAGAAATTTTTTTATTGTTTTCTTTTATAAAATTTAAAATTATCTTTTCTGTATTGTCTGTAGAACAATCATCTTGGATGATTATTTCACCTGGGATAACAGTTTGGTTAATGATACTGTTCAATTGTTCTTCTACATATTTTTCACCATTATAAGTACACATTACTACAGATGTTTTGAATTTAGACATTTTTTTCATTCCTCTTCATTTGCTATTTCTAATAAGTATTTCCCGTATTCTATTTTTTCCATTTCTTTTCCCAATTTAATTAACTGTTCTTTGTTTATATTTCCCATCCTGTATGCTATTTCTTCTACACAAGATATGTAAAAACCCTGTCTTTTTTGTATTGTTTCAACATAGTTCGCTGCTTCAAGAAGTGATTGGTGTGTTCCTGTGTCCAACCAGGCAAAGCCTCTTCCAAATAGTTCTACTTTTAGTTTGTTTTCTTTTAGGTATTCTCTGTTGAGATCTGTTATTTCAAGTTCTCCTCTTTTTGAAGGGGTTAAGTTTTTTGCTTTTTCTACTACAGTATTGTCGTAATAGTATAATCCAGGTATTGCATAATTTGATTTTGGCTTTTCTGGTTTTTCTTCGAGTGATAATACATTGTTTTGATCGTCAAATTCAACTACACCGTAACTTCTTGGGTCTTTTACATAGTATCCAAATATTACAGCACCTTCTTTCAAAGAAGATGCTTTTTTTAGCATTTGTGTGAATCCTTGTCCGTGGAATATGTTGTCTCCAAGTATTAGACATACATTATCATTGCCTATGAATTCTTCTCCCACAATGAATGCATCTGCAAGCCCTCTTGGTTTTTCTTGTATTTTGTATTCTATTTTTAATCCTAAATGACTTCCGTCATTTAGTAATTGTTTATATAATTCTATGTATTCTGGATTTGATATTATTAGTATCTCTTTTATTGCAGATAACATTAATGTGGATAATGGATAATATATCATTGGTTTATCATATACTGGTAACAATTGTTTGCTTATTGATTTTGTTATTGGGTATAGCCTTGTTCCGCTACCGCCAGCTAATATTATTCCTTTCATCTAATCAGTCCTCCAAACTTTTTAATAAATTTAAATATTTTTCAAATATTACATTAGTTTCGAATCTTTTTACGTAAGTTTTATAACCATTTTTACCAATTTCTTTTCTTTTTTTATTGTTATTGTATAAATTTGTCAAAACTTCTTCCCACTCATAATTATTATTAACTAAAAATCCATTGACATTGTTCTTTATAAATGTTTTTTGATAACCCCAATCCGTCGAAATACTGGGAATTTTAAATTTCATATAATATATAGTTTTAAATCCTGCTTTTCCAAGAGTCCACTCGTCTTTCTCAAGAGGCATAATTCCTATATCAAAATTTTTAATATATATTGCTTCTGTTTTTTTATCCCATGGTATATTTATAATTTTTTTATTAAATAGTTTATCGTTTGATGAATATTTTTTATCTGAAATTATTACTAAATAAGTATCTTCGAATTTCTTAAAAAAAGGTTTTAAAAACTCCTCTACCTTTTCTATATAAATAAAATTTGAACTTGTGCCAGTCCAACCAACAATAAACTTATCCATAAATATTTTCCCATTATTTTCATAATCATTTTTGTCTGAAGGTGAAGTTGGTATAATATAAATATTTGAATTATATTTTTTTATTTTATTTTTAATATATTCCGTAGAACTAATAATATAATCATATTTTTCTAAATTTTTATAAAAAAGATTTCTTTTAACAAAATATTTTATGTTTTGTTTTAAAGCGTTGGATTCTGATGTATGTTTAAGCCATATTGAATCGTCAATATCATATAATAGATGATTACATTGTTTTTGAAATTTTTTTAATAATCTATTCGAGATCATTGTTTTTTGAATTATTATATAATCAGCTTTTTCTATTTTATTTTTTTTTAAGAAAAATTTATTTTTTACGTATTTTTTTATTTCTTTAACTCTTATTTTATATCCATTTTCTTCAAATTTATCTTTATAATTTATCCATCTAAGCCTAGAACTTGGTGTATTTTTATTTGAATAAATATAAACATCTATCGTTTTTTTCGACATTCCTCAATCCCTCTCATAAAGATCTCGTGTGTATACTTTGTCTTCTATGTCTCTTAGTCCTTGGTGCATTCTGTTTGTTATTATTAAATCTGATCTTTTTTTGAATTCTTCAAAGTCTTTTATCACTTCAGAATTATAGAATGTTTCTTCTTTTAATTCTGGTTCATATACTATTACTTTTA
>Ga0182236_100143_pt1 | contig 20755 bp, 17 predicted proteins | sample hydfratesGB_TF_A_FD_132422 | JGI IMG/M metagenome (GOLD analysis project Ga0182236, IMG submission 132422) | Subsurface microbial communities from deep shales in Ohio, USA - hydraulic fracturing test GB_TF_A | ecosystem: Environmental > Aquatic > Deep subsurface > Shale gas/oil reservoir >... | reverse complement strand
TATATTTTATTGTATAATCGTTTTGGTTTGTATTTAAATACAACGTGCACCAGTAGCTCAATTGGATAGAGCATCTGACTTCGGATCAGAGGGTTGGGGGTTCGAGTCCTCTCTGGTGTACCAGCTATATAACAGCAATCAGAAGGCTTTTAAGCCTTCTTTTGTTTTTATCTCTTATTAAATTCTCTGCAAAAATGCAACCGGTCTGCAACCGTAAAACAAATATTCTATGTATCTTTTTCATTATTTATTCATCCTTAAATATATGATCAATTTTTGATATTGCATTTTCTTTTAAATTATCATCAACGTGAGTATAAATATCTAGTGTTGTTGATATTCTGGAGTGTCCTAAAAGCTCCTGGACAACTTTATGTTGTATCCCTTCATCTAATAACCTTGTTGCAAAACAATGTCTGGTATTATGAAAACTTAAGTACCTTACCCCTGCTTTTTCTACAATCTTTTTCCAGTACCGCCTTAAATTAGTGGGATGAATTAGTGTACCTGAAATACTTGAAAATACAAGGTTTTTATTTACTTTACTTTTCTTGTTAATCCTTTTTATCATATTATCTTTTTTCTTGTACCCTTTCAACATTTTTTCGATACTTTCAGTAATTGGAACTTCACGTATGCTTGACTTATTCTTTGGTTCTTTAACTATTATTTGATATCTTCCTTTTGTTCTTTCATCCCTATTTCTTATCACACTTACCGATTTATTTACACTTATTTTACTTTTATCAAAATCTATATCATCCCATTCTAAAGCTATTAATTCTCCCTGCCTTAAACCTGTAGCAAAAGCCAATTTAATTAAGTATGACATACTATTATCTTTAGTTAAATTCTTTAATATTTTTTTCTCCTCCTCAGCAGTATAGAAGTCATTTGTTTTTATAGGTTTTTTAGGAAGTGTACAAGATTTAGCTGGGTTTTTAACAAGATATTCTAGTTCAACAGCTTTACCTAAACAACTTTTCAATAATCGAGCTACTCCTTCTACTGTTCTATGAGAAAGCCCTCCATTCCCATCTATTCTACCTTCTTCAGATAATTTATTATAGAATTTTTGTATATCCATGGTGTTCAGCTTTTGAATTTTAATATCTCCTATTGTATTAACAACAAAATATCTATCAATCATATTTTCGTACCAATCATAAGTTTTAGGTTTTACTTTATCTTTTTTAAATGTTTCTATATACTCATACATCCAATCTCGAAGATTAATTTTTTTTGGTTCTACATGCTTTCCGTTTATAACATCTGCCTGATACTTTATAGCTTTTTTAAAAGCTTCTTTTTTATTCTTAGATGAAAAAGTTTTTCTTATAACCTTTCCTGTCATAGGATCTATACCTAGAGTTATTTGTCTTACCCAATTACCTCTTTTATCTTTATAACATGTTCCTTCTCCATTAGCGTTTTTCTTTTCAAATTTCTTTTTCATGTTTCCCTCCTGTTTTTTTATACATCTCTATATTTTCTTTTATCTTAAATAAACTTCTTTCTTCTATTTTTATCATGTCAGAAAAACTCCATATGTTTAATCTCTGGAGGAGATCTTCCTATAGTATGTTGCCTAATATTTCTATGATTATAATGATTGTCTCTAGCTGAATTTAAACTTCTTTTATGCATTCTTTACTCCTTTTTCAATTCTTAATTTTAATTTTTGAGAGAATTTTCCCATTCTAGAAGGTCTTCTTCTTTAACCAGGTAATTTTTACCTATCTTGAACGAAGGGAAGTCTAGCTTATTGAAAAGCTCGTAGGTCTTATTCCTCTTAATCTGGTACCTTTTCATTACGTCTTTAGGGGTTAAATAATTTGTATCTTTCATGTTTGAATCCTCCTTTTAATTATTAATTTATCTATAAGTTCTAATGGACTTTTTGTGTATGATGTATCAATTTCTATATATAAAAGCTTCGTCTAGTTATAATAACCCCGTCTATATATAAAAGGCTACTTTTCCTTTATTTCTATTTCTATATTTTCTTTGTCTTTATTGACGTATCTTTTAATCAAGTGCAAGGATTTTATCTGATGGACAGCTTCTATTACGCTACCTTCAAAGTTATAAAGGTAATTAGCAGCATAGTTGTCCAAATCGCCTTCATCTTCGCTAGCTATATTAAAAGTAGCACTTACATCTACAGGACCTTCAAATCTATCTCCACCATATAGAGCTCCAACTTCCTTTACTATCAAAGCATCATACTTCTCATTTACACCAGCTACTTCTGAAGTGTTTATTTCACTGGGGTATAGTAGATAGTTATCTTCTAAGATAGAGTCTGCTTCTACATTTAGGACCACAAATCTTTTGAATTTAGAAGCATCACAGTTTAAGCTATCCAGCTCTCTACCAGATAGTATGTCTATAGTAATGGTTTCTTGCGCCGCCTCTTTAGCAGGATGTATTTTTGAAACTATGGATTTAACCCTTATATCATCAGTGAAAACAACACCATTTAGGCTATCCACTACATTTTTAACAAGTCCTACTATATTTAAATCTCTGTTAGTATAAAAGTCGATTATCATTGAAACACCACCACTTATAGGAAAATCTCTGTAACTATTATGAATAGCAATTCTCGCCTTATCCTTAATATCTTGTTGGAATTCATCAGCAAGTATGTTCATCATTTTGCCATCTGCTTTGTACTGCTCTTTCATACGAGGTCTTGGGTTTAAATTTAGTTTAATATTCATGCAACCCTACCTTTCCATTGGTATACAGGTGTTACAATTTCTGCTTCCCAGCTGTTTTCAACTATTGCTGTGCTTACTCTTAATCTACGGTCCATATCGAAGCATTCTTCATAGATGTGCACCTTATTCCAATATATGTAGCCGCCAGTCTCTAACTGTCCTATCATTTCTTTAATTTGGTATTCTGATAGCTGCAGTGAATCTTCTACTCTTGGGTGAATATGCACTTCATTTCCAACTCTGTATATTAAGTTAGGATCTACTCCTGAAAATAGCTTGTATTCATTGAATCTATAGAGTAGTATAAGAAGTTTTTTGCAGTCTATACTTATCTTCATATCTCTAAGCATTTCTTCTAGACACTCCTTAGGTACCTTTGCATAATGTTCCATCATGAAGTCGATACTTTTACTAGTTTTAGTAATATTTTGGGGGATTCGAGCTTCGGTTTCAGGATCATATAAAGGTGCCAACAGGACTTTAGTAATTGTTAACTTGTTTTCGTTGGATTTATCTGCTCTGTCTGCCAGTCTCTCCTGAACTATAAGCCCTTTATCTTCTAAGGTTTTGCAGATATTCTTATATGATTTTGGTCCACATGGGTAATAGTCTTTAAAATCATTCCTGCCTACAAAGGTATTGCCAAAATTAAAATTTACCATTAGCTGAAAATGCATCAACTTATTCCATTCTCCCTCATCCAAAATATTTGAAGCGTATGGTTTTGAAATATACCTTCGTTCAATAATAATAAAATTATCTGACCAGTTTATTCTGTTTTCTATTTTTATTTCCTCCTTTTTATTTTTCTCCGTGCATATAGATGTAGTTCTTTCAATTATCTCCTCCTCTATTTTTTTAGTCATGGGTCCCCCTTTGATTTATTATGTTGTTAACATGTTTTGCGTATGTGTAATGTTACATCCATTATAAGTTCTGTTTTTTTATTTGTCAAGGATTTTCCATAAGTTTTTTTACCCTTGTACAAATCGTGTATATGTAATATACTTATTAATATATCATTTTAATTTATATTTGGAGGTGCTTATGAAGTATAAAAATGAAGACGAAGCGAAAAAAGAGATAGGAAATAGACTTAAAAACTTAATACATAGAAAAGGCCTGAATTATAGCCAGTTAAGTGAAAAGACAGATATTAGCCAAAGTTATATATCTAGACTCTGTAATGGATATTATCTCCCAACTATAGAAACACTGTATAAGATTGTTAGTCCACTTAACAGCTCATTAACAGATCTAATTTCTGGTTTAGAATATTACATTAAACCTAAAGGATTTAGTTTCGATAGTGAAGATATTACATCTGAAGATATGGCTAAGTATTATGAAGAATACGCTAAAGAGATTAGTTTAATACAGCTTAAAAAGAATGATGATGATGAAGATTTCCCAGATGAATTCTATAACAATGATGGAAAAGTAGTAATGAGAACAATTTCTAAAGATAAATTTAAGGCTTATGATAATTCTATGGACTTGATTGGAGCAAAAAGAGATACCAGTATATCATATTATTCAAAAAATCTACTTGAAAAAGACCTTTTAGAAGAGTTGAAATTTAAATATCTCTACGTTATAAAGCCTAAAGATGGCAAGAATACCTTAAGAAAAATCATACCTGTAAAAAATAAGGATGACAGGCAAGTAAAAACTATAATTGCAGTACCATTTTCAAATAATGATCGATTTAAGCCAACTAAATATTCCATAGATGAAATAAAAAGTATACATAGAGCTTTCCATATGGAAGTTGAATTACCTTTTTAACAATTACCCTGACAGAAGACGAACCTGCATTAATATCAACCATAAAGTATGCTGTGGCATACTATTTAGGCCTAAGGCCTTGCAAATACTGAGTATATGATTAAATATATTTAACAGTTATATACATATGGTGCATAAATATAGATTTATAGGAGCAGCCGAAACTGCTCCTTTTTAAGTTAGATTATACCTTCCTCCTTAAAGCTAAGATAACTGCAGTTTCCTACAATAATATGATCCAGTAGTTTTATACCTACAAGCTCTCCTGCTTTTACTAGCCTTTCAGTAATAGAAATATCCTCTCTGGAAGGCTTTGTATCTCCAGAAGGATGGTTGTGAACAGCTATAATATTAGCTGCCCTTCTTCTTATAGCAGTGTTGAATACTTCTCTTGGATGCACTATAGATGAATTTAAAGAACCTGTACTAATATTTTCTATGTTCTTAACTTTATTCTTAGTATCCAGTATAAGGATTTGGAAATGCTCAATCTCCTCATGCATAAGGTTGCCTTTTACTAAGTTGAATACATCAGTTGGACTTGTTATCTTATTATTCTCTAATGCTGGCACTTCATAGAGCCTTCTTATGATTTCTCTAAATGCAATTATCTGTGAAGCTTTCTTTGGACCTATTCCTTTAATAGCTTTAAGTTCTACTTCTGTAGAATGAAGTAGTATTTCGGCAATATTATCTCCGAACCTATTAAGGATTTCTTTTTCTACACCAACATTATTCTCTTCATTTATCATCATCTTAAGTAGATCTATATTCCTCTTATTTCTATAGTTTATAATCATTTTCATTCTCCTTTATTTTAGATATTAACTTAAACTTCTAACATGCTCTGAGACCTACGAGGTTGCTTTTTGACAAGCTTTTATAGTTTAGTAGTCCTGTTCTATACCTCAAATTCTCAGCTTCATTACCATTGTTTATTTTCCAACCTTTTAAGGCCATAAAAAAATAAGATGCACTGCCATGCCAGCACACCTCTAAAAAAACTACCATTGAATATTTTACATATATGGTTTATAATAAAATTGTCTTAGGGCCACATATGTGGTCTTTTTTTATACAAGAATGTATCGGAAATTTACTCCTAACATCCTTGAAGTAACTCCTGTTATATCTTCTAATATAACCACCGCCTTTTTATTAAGATCTAATTCTATTGATATATCTTCAGCAAGTTCTTTAGCAACATATCCTACTTGAGCTGAACCCTTACCTGCCACCTTAGCCATTACTTTAATAGCATTAGGATCATATAGATTGTCAGGTTCTCTCTCAAAATATAAGCTTATTTCTTCAGGAGAGTATTTTCTTAGAGCAGCTATTACTGATTGTCTGCTTTTACCATCGCTGTTTTTAAAGCTTACTCCCCTAACCTTACTGAAACTTAACTGTGAATAGCCTCTAACTAACCTCCAGGCTAGTTTTAGACATGTTGCAAATGTGTACATGTACTTAGCACCTTGCTTTTTAAAGAGTTTCCAGGCTCTTTTAAATACAAAGGATGCTATTTTTCTTCTGTTTTCTTCTCTTTTAGACATAATTTTGACTCCTTTCATATTTTTATATAACAAAAAGCCCCTACCTACGCATGGGTAGATAGAGACTTCTTATATCTAAATTATTTAGTTGTATAATAAGGGGGTGGGCTCGCTAGGATTTATTTTCCAGGTCAATGTATATCATAGTGCCCTTCGAAATATAACAAGATTTTGGTTCTATATAGGGGATTAAATATTAATTCTTCTAAGAGAAATTTATAATAATTCCTCCGTCTCTTGAAAACTTTGATTTGAACTTGAATCTAACATGCACTTCCTCATAACTATTCATTACATAATCTATTGCTTGGCTTTCAGTATAATAAGCATTATTTATTCTGTATATGTTCTCTGATATTTTAAAACTTTCAATTAGGTCTAATTTTTTTTCGTATTCTAATTCCTCAGGGTTAAAATATGTTAAATCTATATTATATTTTAGTGCTTCACTATTAAAAAACACATATGAGTTAATAGGTTTTAAATTCTTCACCATATTTATATCTTCTATATCGTCTGATAACTTTAAAAAACTCTCTGTTTTCCTTACTTTCGAATCTATAGCTAAGTCATTTATATAGGTATAATTTCTCATATTATAATTACCTTCTTCAAGTTTTTCCAATAAAAGATTTACTCCTTCTTGATCAAAACTCAAAGTTACTGTTCTAAATTCTTTTTTTAAGCTATAGTTAATATATCCTTCAATATAATTTGATATTCTACTTGCAAGAAAATTTCCGTCCGAATAATATTTTTTTTCAAATATTATAGGCTTTAATTTTATTTCTTCTGCATCATTCAGTGGTATTGCTTCATCGAAGCCATAATAGTTATCATTACTTAAAAATTTCTTTTCTAGATTTTCCTTTACTTTATTAAATTTTATCTCTTTATTTTCTAATTCAAAAATTTCTTTTTCATGAATTTCTATCTTATTACTATTTAAATATTCGAATATTCTTTGTTGAAATTCTACATCACTAAAATAGTCTTGACCTATCCATTTAGCTATATCTCTTGAATTATCAGCATATCTTTTTATTAATTCCATTTTACTATTACTTTTATTATATTCAAATAAAGTAATCATTTTTTCAATTACATAACCTTTATCATCGCCCATACTATCAACTATGTCTTTCAATAAATCAATTCTATGCTGAATAATCAAAAAATTATATATAGCAAAATTTACGGTCATTGACCTATTCCAAGTACTAGTTTTTGCATTTGAATTAGGAGAGAAGTATTCCATATACCTTGTTTTATTCAAAGTATTATCCTTCAAGTTGAATAATTCTTCTATTATTTCTATAAAGTATTTATCAACTACTTTCTGAAATGATATGTGCTCATTATTAATGTTATCTTCATAATAATTGATATATTTCTTGATTATTTTTCTATGATTAATATTCAAATTTTCTACTTCATGTTCACTGTATAGGTATAAACTTAAATATATCAAAGCAATCGTTTGAATTAATACTTTGTTTTTAGAATACCTAAATTGGTATAGACCTTTAGTTATGTTTGCAAAAATATGTCTTGATTCATTAATATTTTCGTTTGTCAAAACAAAATCTCTTATAATAAATAATAGTGTTTCTTGCTTTATGTATTCGTAGGAATTAGAAGTATTGTATTCAGTAAGATGAGTTAGATGGTCAACTAATAATTTTCTCCTTAATTTTTCACCTATGATTTCGTTCTCATAAATATTCTTGAAATATTTATATAAAATTATTCTTTTATCATTTCCATCTAAAAAGCTATAATCGGCAAGTCCTTTTGATATTTTAATAATACTACTTGAAGCTACCTCTATATTATTTTTATATTGTATTTTTTCAATCTCTCTAACAATTGTAACTACGGGTTCAAATTTTTTGTAGTCTTCATCCATGCTATTATATATTTCTAATACATTATCCACTGCAATTAAAAAACCCATATTTACATTCACTTTGCTAAAGAGTTTTTTTATTTTACCATCTATAAAGAATAATAAATCTTCACTGAATGCTATATCTTTAAAATTAATTAATTCAATAATACTTCTAATAAAATCTATTTCTGATTTTACCAAGTCAATTCTATATTGATCATGATTTGTAAGTATACCATTAAAAAGAATACTTAATACTTTTTTTATTTCATTTTCATTATTGTTGTATATTATCATTTTAACATTATTTCTAACTAAGTCATTAGAAAAATCATCTTCAGCAATTATTTTCCAACAATGCAGACTAAGAGATATAATAAAAATATCATAAAATACAAGTATTAGTACTATGGCATTGATAAAATTAATTGCTAGAAAATAAACTGCCAATAAGATTGAAATTATTGCTAATGGAATAGCATTTTTTATTTTTATATAATTATTATCGAAGTTAAGAATTTCCTTCACAAAAAAACCATGATGTTTTTCTCTTAGTGTACTAGCAATGATCGTCAAAACTGTAGCACTAAGAGCAGCTAAGGTTACTAAAGCTATAAATACATTATTTATGAAATTTTTATCAACTTCTATAAATCCTGCGTTAGAGTAATCCAATATCAATCCAATTACAAAGATAGTTCCTCCCAATACTATAATATAATTCTTTTTTAATACTTTTTCATAAGTAATAAAATTATCCATTAATTCCCCCAATTATTAGGCTTTATCTCAGATCTCATAAACTATCTCATTTAGCTCTCTTTTTATAGCTCTCCAGTTAGGTAAATATTTATCCATAAGTTTTTTAAAGGCTTCTCCGTGCGTTCTTTCTTTTAAGTGTACCATTTCATGAACAATAACATATTCAAGACACCTTGGATTTTTCTTTGCTAGTTCTAGGTTTACCCAAATTCTTTTTCTATCTGCATTGCAGGATCCCCATTTTGTCTTCATTTGTTTTACTCCCCAGAAGTTAAGCTGTATATCCATAGTCTTTTCCCATTTACTTGTATAGTCTGGTATGATTTTTTTTAGTTCTTCTCTGTACCACTCTTTCATCACATCTTCTCTTTTTTCTACAGTAGAGTTAGGTCTTACATATAGGTCTATATAGCTGTTGTTTTTTATCACTATTCTCTGCTTCTTATTTGTTTCATAAACATTAAGCCTGTATCTTTTTCCGAAGAAGTAGTGGCTTTCTCCTGATATGTATTCTCTTGAACTTTGTCTTACCTGGTTATCAAATTTCTTCTGTTGTTTTTTTATCCAAGGTGTTTTAGATATTAAAAACAGCCTTATAGTATCTTCTTTAGTTTGTTTTGGTATTGATAATTTTACCTTGCCATCAGGAGGATGAACTGATAAATGTATGTTTTTTATATCTTTTTTTTCTACACTTACCGTGATTTTTCCTACTGTTATATTTTTCATTTAGTATTCGCCTCTATGCTCTTCTATTATTTCCATTATTTTGTCTACCTTTTCTTCGTTATTTTCCAAAATCTCTTTTACTGCGTATTCAATCTTTCTAGTTTTGAGTTTACTTCCTCTCCATCCATGAGGTTTAACTTCTTTGATTCTTTGATGTAACATTGAAGCTAATTCTTCATCTTCTTCTAGGTTATCAAATAGTGCTCTTTGTGCTCTAGTATTTATTCTTTCAGGATACTCTACAGAGCTTCCTCCTGATTTAGATCTTTTAGCTAATTCTATTATCTTATCTAAGTAGGCTTTGTATTCGATAGTTTTACTTCTTCTTTGTAAAATTATCTCATCTAGTATGTTAGACATTCTTTTGTAATAAGCTGGGTTAGTAGGACTTTCTTCTATAATTAGCTTTCTTACATTGTTTTCTATGGTTTCTGCTACTGCTTCTTCATCCTTTTTGATTCCTTCAGGTAGTTCATCTATAGCTTCTTTTCCATCTTTTACAAGTAAATCTACTAATGCAAGGTCTTCAAATTTGGCTATAAGTTTACTTCCTTTAGAGTCAATATAGGTATCTATAAGATGTCTCATATCTCCTTCGTAAGCTTTTAGATCTATATAATCTCCTGCAGCATGCATAACTTCTTCTCTTACTGTATCGTATTTTTTTACTTCTTCTTTTATAGTTCTTACTTCATCAGGAGTATATCCTGCTTCTATCATTTCATTAGCTATATTAGAATAGGATCTTACAAGAGAAGATACATATTTATATAAATCTATTCTCTTTGGTTCATTGTCTTTAAGCTGTTTTTCATCAGTAGTATCTTCAGCTACAAAATAGTCTATATAGTCAGTTGTCTTTTTAGGTGGTTGGACTGGTTCGCAGAGAGTTTTAACCTGTTCTAATGCCTCATCTAACTTTTCTTTTGCCTTAGCAAGTCTGTTTTTAATTACATCAGTTATGTCTTCCTTATCATATCCTTCAAAGGCTTCTGAAGTATAGTTGTCTATTGATTTTTCAAGACTTTTAAAGAGGTCTTTATAGTCTATTATGTATCCGTATTCCTTATCCTTTGTATGGAGCCTATTTACCCTACATATGGCCTGAAATAGTCCATGGTCCTGCATCTGTTTATCTATATACAGGTAAGTAGCTGGTGGTGCATCAAAACCAGTTAAAAGTTTATCTACTACTATTAAAAGTTTCATATTAGCTGGTTGTTCTACGAATTTCTTTTTAACCTCATCTTCAAATTTTTCAGTGTCTTTTCCTTCCAACATTTTATTATATGTTTCGTATTTAACTCTGGTTTCACCAACCCTGTCTTCTCCGGTGTATTCATCTAATACATCTCTATGGTTAGGCTGGTATGAGGTAACTACAGCACATCTCTTAAATCCCTTATCTTGGAATATATTATATAGGACACAGGCTTCATATATACTGGTTGATATAAGCATGGCATTTCCTTTACCGTTTTGAAGTCTGTCTTTTGTTTCCATATCAAATATAATATCACTTGCTATCTTTTCAAGCCTTGATTTTGAACTTAGTACTGCCTGTAAGGTTCCCCATCTTTCTTTAAGTCTATCTTTTGCATAATCAGTTAGTCCTTTTGTTTTTGCTTCAAACCACTGGTCTATTTTTTCTTGAGATTCTATATACTGGTCTATGTCTCTTGCTTCGTACCTTAAATCAAGTACTACATCATCTTCAACGGCTTCATCGTACTTATATGTATGAATATATGAACCGAATATTTCAATACTTTTCTTCTTGTCTTTTTTAAGTAGGGGAGTTCCCGTAAAACCTATAAACATAGAGTTAGGTAGTATATGTTTCATAGCTACGTGTAATTTCCCCGACTGGGTTCTGTGACATTCGTCTATGAATAAGTATATATCTCCTTTTGCATTAAAGTTTTCAGGGAGGTTCTTTTCCAATTCTTCAATGTATTCTGTTATATCATCATCTTCTGATTTTTGACTTCTTGCTCCGAATTTGTGTATAAGGGAACACATTAGTAAAGGAGTTGTAGAGTTTAGTTTTTCTATCAGTTCACTACTTCTTTTCATCCTTACTATGTTTTCATCTACTCCTTTAAATACCTTCTTTATCTGTTTATCAAGTTCTTCTCTATCTGTTATTATTAGTATTCTTGAATCAGGGATATTTTCTCTTATCCATTTAGCAAGCCAAACCATAGTCAAACTTTTCCCACTACCTTGAGTATGCCAAATTATTCCACCTTCTCTTTTTTTAACTCTTTTTACAGCTGCTTTTACTCCGAAGTACTGGTTAGGTCTACATATTTTTTTTATTCCTTTATCAAATACTACGAAATCATGTATGATACTTAATATTCTTTTTTTATGACACATAGCTATTACTTCTTTGTCTAAAGAAGAATTTACATCATTCATTAGTAGTCTTATACTTTTAGAGGTAAAATCATCAGCTTTATAATCTTCTTTCCATCTAAGGTAGTATTTTTCCTTTGTTTCTATGGTACCGTATCTTAATCCTTCAGTATCATTTCCTGCCATAATAAGCTGCATTGTATTAAAGAAAGGTTTTATATACTGGGACTGCTGGTTTGCTATATTTTGTCTTATTCCTTTGTTTACTGATACGGTGCTTCTTTTAAGTTCTATTACTCCTAGTGCTATACCGTTAATATATAGAACTAGGTCCGGTCTTTTTTTATGTTCTCCTTCTATGGATACTTCTTCTGCTATATAGAAGTCGTTTTCTTCTGGTTTATCCCAGTTGATGTATTTAACGGTCTTTTTATGTTCACCGTGTTCTTCCTCTATTTGGGTACCGTATCTTAAGAAGGTGTATATATCCTTATTTACATCATAAATAGACCTGGAATTGTCTTTTCCAAGTATTTCAATTTCATCTACTGCTTTTTTTACCAGGTACTGGCTGTAGTTTTGTCTTTTAAGGTATTTTTCTAAGAGTTCTTTTTCAAGATTTGAGTTAACAGTTCTTTCGGTCCAGTCTCCTAAGTATTTATAGTCTAAGATATCAATAAAGAGTTTTTTTACTCTTTCCTGAGTCTTTCTCTCCAGCTGACCTATTTCACTCATACTAATCTAATCCTCCCCGTTAGCAGTTCTTCCATCATACCCTGCTTAATCTTTTTATATTTTTCAAGCTTCTTATTTAAAGCTTCAATTTCAGCATCCATTTCTGATAGTATTTGGGCTATAGCTTTTTGTTCTTTTATGTCTTGTGAAAAAATCATTGAAATACTTCTTAAATTATCTTTATTAATTGATTTAAAGGCGGAAGATCCTACTTTCGTCATGATTTTATCGTAAAAAATATCTGTTTTGAACATATAGTATATATAATCTTTAGCGTATTTTTCTCTGATATTAATTAAGTATGTATTAGGTGCTAGAGTCATAGGCATATTATATTTAGGAACTTTATATACATTTCCTAAACTACCTACATTAGCAATAATAATTTCTCCGCCATATAAGGACGTCTTTTTTAAAAAGTCATATCCTTTTTTATCAGTAAATCTTTCTGGCTCGAATTTTTTCTTTTCAAGATCTGTAGTTCTTAGAAGTACAGCATAGTTTCTTTTACTATAATATTTAACATTTTCTTTTAGTGCTGCAAAACTTCCATTAGCTGTATAATCATAAATTCCTTCAATTATTTCTCCTAACTCCTTCTCTTCCCACTCTCCGTCAAATCCTGGCAGCCTTTCCTTTCCTGTAAGGAGTTTCTGCATTGCTCCCTTTTTAATCTTTTCTTTTTTGTCTATAAGTTTTTGTAGGGAGGTTATAAGGTCATCTGTGTCTGATAGTACCTCTGCTATGGCTTTTTGTTCTTTTAGTGGAGGAGTTAAAATATTTAATTTTTTTAATTGTGTTCCTGTTATTAGAGGTTGACCAGATCCAAAAACCATTTTGTTTAACTTTTGAAACTTTAAATATTCTAATATGTAATAAAAAAAACTTTTCCCTTGCAATTCAATCATAAGAGTATTATCTGAAACTGAATATTTTCCTTCTACTGAATATATAGTTCCTGCATAAGCCCCGACTCTAGCAACAAGTATTCTTCTTCCAGTATAGTCATAGTTTAAACTTCTGCCTATTTCACCTCTAGAACCATATATCGAATAATTGCCATTTTGAAATGATGATGTTTTAGACTTTCCTGAAGAAATCTTTGTTACTAAATTTTTTAATTTATTTACTTCCCAGTCCTCAGGTATAACCCCTACTCCAGACCTTTTATATCCTTCTCTTACTTTTTCTTCTACCATGACACACCCATCCTTTTAAGATGTTCTTTAACCTTTCCTTCCAGTTTTTGCACTTCTTTTTCTATTTCAGGAAGGGGTTCTTCGTATCTTTCAGCCAGTTCTTTTATTCTCGATGTAAGTCTGTAGGAGATTCTTTCCATTTCTTCTAAGACTTTACTTTTTACTGTTCTTATCCATTTCTTTTCAACTACTATATCTTTTACTTCATCTTCACTTATATTTTCCAGTTTTTCTCCTACCTTTTTAGATAGGGCTTTTTCCTTTTTCTTTATCTTTTTCTTTATTGAAGATATATCATCAGTTAGGGTTAGGTATTTGTTGAATACTTCAAGTTCTTCTTCAGAGTCTTTTTCTTTTTCAAGTTCCTTAACCTTTTTCTTAAGTGCTGTTTTTGTTATGTTTCCTTTATCGTTTCTCACTTCTTCAAGTAATCCATCTTCACCAGTGTGCTCTTCTTCAAATTCCTGAAGTTCTGATTCTAAATTGTCTTTTTCAGATTCCAGGTTTTCTACCTCTTCTTTTTCACCTTTAAAGTATCCGTTGATAATTAATTCTTCCGGCAGAAGATCTTCATCTCCTATCCATCCGTTTTCAACTACCATATATACATCGTCTTTCATTGTATCGTTCCAGTAAGCCATTAGGTACTGGTATATATCATACTTATCTATTATTACCCTTCCTTCAAAGGCTTCTAAAAGCTGGTGGGATATATCTTTTATTAGTTCTACGGGTCTTGTATCTTCATCTATACCACATAGAAGGTCTTTATTACTACCAGTCCAATTATCTAATATGTCCTTTACTTCTTTTTCGTAGTTTATAAAGTCCTTGTTGTTGTATATGGTTTCTTTTATTTCATCTATTCCAACATTGAGCATTGCATAGTCTAAATTATCTACTTGAGTAAATAGTTCTTCCTTGAGGCTAGGATATACCTTCCAGTACTTTTCCAGTTCTTTTAAGTCTTCATTAGGTATTCCACCTTTTAAATGGGCTTTAATATTTTGCACATCTTCTTCTTCCTGGTTATCTATGTATCTAGGTATGTTAAGGTTGTATTCGTTGCCTTCTATTTCTTCAAAAGCTACCATTCTTGAATATTTTTCCAGTTCAAGTTGTTTGTTAAAGGTTTCTACTATTTTCTTAACGTCCTGTTCTCTCAGTCTGTTTTTGTTTCCGTCTTTAACATATCCCTTGCTGGCGTCTATCATGAATATGCCTTTTCTGCTTTGAGCATTTTCCTTGTCTACTACGATAATGCAAGCAGGTATCCCGGTGCCGAAGAATAGGTTAGCTGGAAGTCCTATAATACCTTTAATATATCCTCTTTTAACTACGTTCTTTCTGATTTCACCCTCAGCATTTCCTCTAAATAAAACACCATGAGGAAGGATTATAGCTCCCTTACCGTTAGATTTTAAAGATTTTACAAGGTGGAGAAAGAAGGCATAGTCTCCGTTTTTACCTGGAGGAACTCCTATACCATCGAATCTTTCAAACTCATCGTTTAAAGGATCTATTCCATTAGACCATGATTTAGTTGAGAATGGGGGATTAGCTACAGCATAGTCAAATCTTTGAAGCTTTCCTTCTTTATCTTTAAATTCAGGAGAGGTTATTGTATCTCCCTGGACTATTTCTGCTGTTTCATTATTGTGAAGTATCATGTTCATCTTCGCAAGGGCTACTGTAGATACGTCTTTTTCCTGGCCGTATATACTCATACCTTTTTGTGATTCATCGGAAGCTTTTAGTAGTAAGGAACCACTTCCACAGGTTGGGTCATAGATGGTTTCATCCTGTCTTGTTGCCCTGGTTATACCTATGATTTTAGACATTACCCTTGATACCTCAGCAGGAGTATAAAACTGTCCTTTACTCTTTCCAGACTGGGTAGCAAAGTGCTTCATTAGGTATTCGTAGGCATCACCTAAAATATCATCACCTTCAGCAGAGTTACCGCCAAAGTCTAAGTTTTCATCTTCAAAAATAGCAATTAAGTTGGTAAGTCTATCAACCATTTCCTTACCTTTTCCAAGCTTATCAGAGTCGTTAAAGTCTGCATTAGTTATTACACCTGTAAGATCATTTTCTTCAGCCATCTTTCTTATAATAGTGTTGGTTTTATCTCCTATTTCAGGATCTCCTTTTATTTTAACTAGGTCATCGAAGCTTCCACCTTCCGGTGCTATTATTAAAGGATTCTTTGAATTTTTGTATTTGTCCGTTACGTATCTCATAAATAAAAGAACTAAAATATAGTCCTTGTATTGTGAGGCATCCATTCCTCCTCTTAGTTCATCGCAGCTTTTCCATAGTTTTGAGTAAAGTTCGCTTTTTTTAATTGCCATTGTTCCCTCCTGTGGTTTTAAATATTACTTACTGTTTTCTATTTTATTACTTATTTTGTATTTATTCAATTGTCTTTGTATTATACAGAACTACTAACATATGCTATTTAGTTCTTTAATCTTTTCAAACCAGCTCTTCACTTCATTGTAAACACCTAATTTTCTTAAATGCTTCGAAGTAAGATTCTTTGCTACTTTTCCATTAATTATTCTCTTAATATCACTTTGTTTTAGTCCAGGTTTTATATCAGATACTAATTTTGGAACATCAATTGTTGACCAGGCTTCCTCATACTCAGAAGTATCAAAATCAAACTCGTCTTTAATTAATTCAGGATGGATATAGTTTTCCATTTCTCTATAATTTGTTAATAAAGCTACTGACTTATCATCACGCTTGTTAATTTTATCTACAGATTTGCTATATTGACTGTTATCATCCTTGTCATATAAATGAAATTCTACAACATTACTATTTTCAAGATAATTTTTTTCTGCCCAATTTTTGAGATTACTCCCAATCATAGGTATAATAGATATTTTCTCTTTTTCAAGATTAATAATTTCACGAAAATCTTTAATTCGATTTAAATTTCTAAGAAAAAGCACATCAAAATTACCTTCTACACATACCACAACCTTCCCATAATACGGAAGAAGTCCTAATGTATTAACAATTTCATTTAACTTTTCATCACCGTCTACAGAAACTGGATTATTATCAACTTTTTTCACTAATATTAAGTTTTCTTCAGAAACTAACTTTGCTATTTCAGGGGTGTGAGTTGTAATTATTACCTGCTTTCCACTATTTCTTCCCAATTCCATCAAAGCTTCTATTAACATAACCTGATGATCAGGATGTTGAGAAGTTTCAGGTTCTTCAATAGCATAAATAATATTCTTTTCTCCAGTATTAGCTCTATCTGCCTCTGCCCTAAAATAATTCAGAATAATAAGCCTCCTTACACCACTACCTCTTTTATTCATTGGTATACCTTCATCGCTTTCAAAGGAGAAAGAAAAAAGTGAGTGCCAAGGTTTATTTTTAATATTAGGTTTAAGTATACTTGCTATATCTGGTGACATTTCTTTCAATTTTTCCAATGTATCATCTCCTAATGAGATTGCTTTACTTTGAATTTTTTCCCTAACAGCCTCCAGATCTGATTCAACTTCAGCTATAGCTTTTTTAGTAATTGCCTTCAAAGGATCTTGTACTTCTTTATCACTATCTTTGTTTGCTCTATCCGATTGGAATAAAAAGAATAAAGGGAACTCAGATTCAATACTTTTAAATAGTTTTTTTCCATCTTCTTTATTTAAAGGTATTTCTACTACTGAGCATTCCTTATTTTCTACAGATGAATAAAGTGCATTACGAATTGAAGCACTCTCTTTCTTATTTACTTCATCATAATTTTCAATCTTATCCTCAAACTTATTAAGTTCTTCTCTTAATGCAGATATTTTAAGAGTTATTAGTGGTTTTTCCTTAAATTCATTAATATAATTTGCTATTAAATATGCAGTCATACTTGATTTGGTTAGTTTATCTTTGCTACAATCCCAAACTTTATGTATCTCAAGTTCATTATTTTCATTTAATAAAAATTCCTCATTTAGATTTGTTCTATTAGCACTATCAACCAAATATTCTCTGTCTTTATTTACATCGAAAACGACACCTATTCTCATTTGTGGCTCTTCGCAAGTCACACATAAATCTTCAATTTCTGGTTTAACAGTATCAGCATTAAAAAATATCTCCAGTGCTTCCAATATAGTAGACTTTCCAACATCATTTTTGCCAACTACTACATTTAAATTAGCATCAAAGTTAATTGTAGCATTTTTATAACCTCTAAAATTTTTTAGCATCAATTTTTTTAGTATCATTTAGCCACTCCCATTTTTTTTCTTCTTTATTCAATACTCCAACTTTAAAATTATCATATTTATTATAACACTTTAGTCTTTAGTAATAAACTATAATTTGCAATTAAATAAAAAACCGCAGCTAATTTAATTAACTACGGCAATTTCCTTTTTTGTAATTTAATAATTTATTAAATTTCGTACTTGTTAATCCTATAAAGCGAATTAAACCATAACTTTAACTTATTTATGATTCTAAATCTTCTTTTTTTGATTTCTCAAATCTTTTTTTAGCTTCATCTAATGTATTGTCATCTATATAGTAAGATATAGCAGCATTACCTATTGCCTTAGTACCAGTTGCAGCAACAGTAGAACTGACTGCAGAACCTACTCCTGGCCAAAATACATTTAAAATTTTTGAACTTTGTTGGGCTATAACTCTAAATGTATATCCACCTAATAAGACTCCACCCATTCCAAGTATGAAATCCTTAGCTGCTTTAATCGAAATTTCTCTTCCACTTAATAATGCAATTAGTGATACTAAAACAGATTGAATAATTAGAAGTATATAAATATCTGATGTTGGTATTGGTGTTAATGCTACTGTTGCTGAAATACCAGAAAAAATATTGGTTAATTGTTTTGCTATCCTATTAACCACTTCTTTAAGACGTGAAGCCATTCTTAATCCCATTTGAGCTTCAAAATCTTGAATGGCTTCTTCCAAAATATCAAGCAACTCTTCAATTCTATATCTACCATCAAAGGCTATCTCTAAATTATTTATGTCATATATAGGAAGATTATCAATGTATTCAACACTAATTTCCTTACCATCTGGAGTTTTCCAATCAATTAAAGAAGAAACGGCAGTAATATTATCTATTTTTAAACCACTCTTTACTATTATATCCTTATAGTACTGTACTACTTCGTTAATTTTATGAATTTTATTCTTTGGGTATTCTTCTGGATTCTTAAATCTAGTTGGCGCCATTTCATCACATTTATTTATTGCCACAACAATTGGGAGTCTTATTTTATTTATCCGTTGATATGTTTTAGTAATTTTTTTCATAAATTCGACATCAGAGTCTACATCATCTCTATGGGTGCAGTTTAACATCAAAATTGCAATATCAGGAGAAAATTTATTAATTTCATCTATAATCATTTCTTCAGCTGAAATCTTATCATCTAAACTTTCTGACTCAGCAATTCCCCTTGTATCAAGTATTTCCATCAAAGTTCTATCATTATCCTTGCATAAATAAGTATTAGTATTCTCTGTACAAGACTTTGTATCACTTACTTTAGATATATATTTTCCACATATAGCATTTATAAGACTGCTCTTACCAACACCTGTTCTTCCTATCAAAAAAATCCTAGGTGGTCTATGAGAATCAATACCATCCATTAATTTTTTTAGCTCTTTATCCCCAAGTATATTCTCCTTAATCATTTCTTTTGTTTCATCAGGTATTACATCTGGAAGTTTATCAATGAATTCTCCTGATTTATTATAAAACTTCTTCATATTTTTTAACCTCTGCTCAATTCTCATTTCATCATTATTCATTTCTTCTATTTATGGTGTAAGAATATACACCATTTTCTCCTTTTCTAATGTATTTAGGTTTATTTTAGGTAACCCATAATCCTTTATTTGAAATGTTATATATTAATTACTGAAACATCTATTATTTAAAGAACATCTTAATTATCTTTTTATTTTAATTCTATGATTTATCTTAAAAACAGAACTCTACGATGAAGTAGGTCTCTGTAAACTACTTCTTAAATTACAACATGTAAAACAAATCACTTTAGCATATTGTAACAATTATTTTATCACTTAGAAAAATAATCTTCAATAACAAATCAACAATTGCATATGCTATAATTGTTAGTAACTTGCTATAATTAATTACTTATTTTTTAGCTAGTTTTTAGTAGTCGAAGCTGCTGGTCTTGTGGTAAACTCTTTGAGTTTTCCATCAAATCCACAGCTTTTGTTAATCCTTACAGTTTTTATGTTTATAGAATCCGCAAATTTAAGCCATTTATTAATTACTCAATATACAACTTCTGGGTATTTTTATATCTTTCAGATCGTAACTTGGATTTATCGTTAAAAGTAGACTTCTTAAGATATTTAATACTATTTTGAACCGTTCTTTTTTTTATTTCCTCTTTCGCCAACATATCTGCAACCTTTATAGCAGTTATTCCTGGATTTTCTGAGACTATCTTTCTTATTCGGTCTGCTGTACCAAATGCATTTTTATTTGGATTTTCGGGCCTATCTTTAGCCTTCTCTGCTAAAAGACTATAATACTTCTTATTCTCTTGTTTTGGGATGTATACTTTAATGTTATGAGGGCATTTTCCTCTATGTATCCCAGAATGTCCTATTTCTCCTTTTACAACATCAGTACATGTCATATAAGCATATAGTCCTATTGTACCCGAATATACCTGTGCACCACCACTGGTTGTGTCCCATCTAAAATCACGTAAGTTTTCAATTTTTACTGATGCCTTTTTATGGTCTATTTTATGTCTGCTCACAACTATCAATTCTCCATCTGGTATCTTATTCATAGCTATTCCTCCTATTAGTATTTTATTTTTGAAACTATATTAATCCTGAATTATTCACAGTAATTCAGTAAATGGTCTTTGAACTGCATAATTACAGTGCTTTTGATTAATTTTGCTTTTCACTTATTAAGTGAAGAAAACTATGGAAAAAGAGCTCCACCTT
>Ga0182236_100140_pt1 | contig 21136 bp, 19 predicted proteins | sample hydfratesGB_TF_A_FD_132422 | JGI IMG/M metagenome (GOLD analysis project Ga0182236, IMG submission 132422) | Subsurface microbial communities from deep shales in Ohio, USA - hydraulic fracturing test GB_TF_A | ecosystem: Environmental > Aquatic > Deep subsurface > Shale gas/oil reservoir >... | reverse complement strand
GGTAACACAGTTGAGGATGTGTTCTACATTGGTGAAATCGGCATGGTCTGTTAGGCCGATTGCCTCATATCCGAAGGTTTTTGCCCTGCGGACCTGCTCACTTGGAATAAGTTCTCCGTCGCTGAATATTGTATGTGTATGCAGATCTATCATGATAATTCCTGTTGTGTTTTGTACAAAGTATTTATTGTTTGCATTGATAATATCTTCTGTGATAGATGTCCATATTTTTATATCATATGCATGGAATGGATATCTAAATAATTCTTCATGTTGGAGATAATGAATGATGAATAATAAGTCAGGGATTCGCAGGTTGGTTCTGGATGTTCTGAAGCCACATAATCCTTCCATAGTTGAACTTGCAGGTGTGTTGGGTGATTTGGAAGGAGTTGATGGTGTCAATCTTAGTCTTTATGAAATGGATCAGAAAACCGAAAATGTAAAAATCACCCTGGAAGGGCTTGATCTTGACTATGAACTTATCCGTCAGGAAATAGAGAATATGGGTGCCGTGGTCCATAGCGTAGATGAGATTGCAGCCGGTAAAAAAATCATCGAAGAAGTGGAGACTCACCAGGATAGGTAATTCTCATTTTTCTTCTTCAGGACTCTCAAGTCTCTGTATAACATCTGCAAAAGCAAAATTGGGTTTTACATCTCTTACCTTTATGCGCACTTTTTCTCCTTTTTCAGTGTCACAGATGAATACTACAAACCCTTCCACAAAAGCAGTACCGTCGCCGCCGGATCCTATTCTTTCGATAACAACATCATATTCCTCCCCTCTCCTGATTGGTGCGGTAAGGAATTTTTTGCCTACGACGTATATTTCGGCACTTTCTGACCTTGAAGCCTCTGGTGAATGGGCCCGGACATAGGTAAATTCACCTCTTACTTTATCCAGGTATTCCTTGAACATATCTCCCTGGAATACTTTTACAACAAAATTTCCCTGGGGTTTAAGGATGCGGGTTGCACATTCAAGTGCTGATTCGGCCAAAGCGATGGAGCGTGCATGATCCAGGTTCCAGTTTCCGGAAAGATTGGGTGCAGCGTCACAGATAACAGTATCAGCTCCTTCTTCTCCTACTGCTTCCTTGATCTGATTTGCAGTCTCTTCCCGGGTAATATCGCCACGAATAATGGTTATTCTGTCCATTGGCTTGATGCGCAATATGTCTACACCGACAACTTTCCTTTTCGTCAGTTCTCTTGCGACTTCAAGCCACCCACCCGGAGCGGCTCCGAGATCTACAACATCACTGTCTTCCCTGATAACGTTAAATTTCTTGTTAATCTGCTGGAGTTTGTAAGCTGCCCTTGAGCGATAACCTTCGGCTTTTGCACGCCAGTAATATGTATCTCTTCTATGCCTTGCCATTGGATTGCTTCCTTCATTATATAAGTATAAAAGGTTATGCCTCTTTAAGTTCCTCTATCCGCGCACTCAATGAGAATATATTTTCCTCTATCTCGGTGAGGGCATCAGGAACCCATGTATCAAAATCGTAGTAAATATTTACAAGATCCATGTATTTTTCCTCCAGATCCTGTATGTATTCAGGTTCTGCAGGGGTCTGCACATCATTGATAAGGTTCTCCAGATGTGTGGTCCGCATCTTCAATCTTCTTTTAAAGCGTGTTGCTACTTTTCCCATGTCCAGTTCTCTTTTTTCTAACCCAAGCAAATCGAGTGCATCACTCAGTTCCTGTGGGTATTCAGGAAACGCATCTGGCCCCAGAATAAAATATTCTGCCCCCTATGTGTTTTCCATTCCTATTATTTCTTCACAGGATACCTTTTCCAGAAAATGTCTGGAACAACCCTTTTCACACATCTTGAGTATATCTTCCTCTGCAGGGGGTTCATCATCTCTTGCATAGGTGATTTCCTGGGCAGTGCAGGTAATCTCGTGTACCGTGGCTGCTCCCAGTACATCAATTATCCCGGAAAGTTCTTCAATTGAAATCATGATTATTTCTGTATCATTTTATGGCTTAATAATGTCATGCCCGTGACGTTCAAGTGGTTGTCAGGCTATTTTTAAATAATTGGATGGTTTACACTCTTCCATAACACAGGCGAAAATCATGCATTCTACACTATGGATCAAAGGAACTAAAAGTAAATCCCTTGAGGGTAAGACCGTTGTGCTGGCAGTTACTGGTAGTATTGCAGCCGTAAGGGTTGTGAAACTGGCACGTGAATTAATACGCAACGGTGCAAATGTCTATGCTGTGATGAGTGAAGCGGCCACGCGTATTCTCCATCCTGATGCATTACATTATGCTACCGGTCATGAAGTGATTACGGATATAACCGGAGGAGTGGAGCATGTGGGAATGTGCGGTATGCAGGGTATGGCAGACCTCTTATTGATAGCTCCGGCAACGGCGAATACTATTAGCAAAATCGCAATGGGAATTGATGATACGCCTGTAACGACTTTCGCAACCACTGCTATAGGTAGCGGGATGCCCACAATAGTTGTACCTGCAATGCATCAGTCCATGTATGACCATCCTGCGGTGCATTCCAATCTCGAAAAGCTTGGAAGTTATGACATCAGTTTAGTTGGCCCCCGTGTAGAGGAAGGGATTGCCAAGATAGCTTCAAATGATGATATTGTCCTGGCAGTTGAGCGGCAACTTATGGGGAAAAAACTTGCAGGCAAGAAAATAGTGCTGACATCCGGTGCAACTGCCGAAGCCATTGATCCTATCCGTATACTCACAAACCGGGCTTCCGGCAAAACCGGTCAGGAATTGGCCAGGGAAGCCTTCCGGCGGGGCGGGGATGTTACAATAATCCACAGGAATGAACTGGATGTGGATGGTATAAATGAGGTTTATGCAGAAAGTGCAGCCAGTATGCTGGATAGGTGCATGGAAGAAATAGACAGGGGATGCGATGTATTCATAAGCTCGGCTGCGATTTCGGATTATACACTTGATTCATCAAGATCCAAAATAAAATCAGGCCAGAATCTTATTCTTGAAATGCATTCCACTGAAAAGATATTGCCACAGGTAAGAGGCAATCATCCCTACATAGTGATTGTGGGCTTTAAAGCTGAAACCGGTGTTGATGAAAAAGAGCTTGTGGGAAGTGCGGCCCGTATGCTTGAAGAATACGGTCTTGACATGGTTGTTGCCAATGATGTGGGGGCAGGGGGAATGGGCACCTCTGATAATTCCGTATATATCCTTCAGGACGGGTCTTCAGCATCTCATTATAGTGGTTCCAAACGTCACCTCGCATCTGTAATAATGGACCGTCTTGAGCAAATCCTGTTGTGAGGGTTTCTATGGATCCAAAACAAAAATGTGTAACATGCTTTGCTCCTGGTCATATCACAGGTTTTTTCACAATCCATGAAAACGATGACCCGGCCTTGAAGGGCACTACGGGTTGTGGTGTAGTTCTTAACAGAGGGGTCACTGCAAAAGTAGGTGTGGGGCCCGATATTACAGAGACAGAGATATTCCTGAGTGGTTCAAGGAAACAAGCACCTGTAACTTCTCATCTGGTTGCCTCTCTCACCTGTGAACCTGTAAGGATAGAATCTCATGCTGATATCCCCGTAGGCTGTGGCTTTGGTGCTTCCGGTGCAGGTGCACTGGCAACTTCCTATTGCTTAAATGATCTTTTCTCATTGGGCCTGACTCAAAATGAACTCGTGGAAGCTGCTCATATTGCCGAAGTTGTAGGGGGAGGTGGACTGGGCGATGTGGAAGCCCAGGCACACGGCGGGATTGTCATCAGGAAAAGACCGGCTCCGATTACAAAAGGAGGCCTGCTGGATCGTATCGTTTCTTCCTCTTTTAGTGTACACTGTGTGGCTCTGGGTAAATTGTCTACAAAAACAACCCTTGACGATTCATCTATGACTGGAAAGATCAATATTGCTGGCAAAACCGCAATGAATAACTTGCTACAGAATCCGACAATTGAAGAATTTATGCGCCAATCCCGCAGTTTTAGTTTTGAACTGGGTCTTTTGAGCAAGGGGGCAAAAGACATTATCGAGGCTGTGGAAAATGTTGGTGGATTTGCTTCACAGGCTATGCTTGGAGATGCGGTTTTTGCTATTGCTGGCCCGGAGTGTACTGATGCTGTCATCAGGGATACGATGAGTGAATTCGGAACAGTATTTAGCAGTACAATTGCAGGTACTTATTGATATCTCTGCAAATTCTATCTTTTTCTTTCATATTGACATAAGAATTATTGCAAAAAGGGCGGATATCACTCCTAACCACTGTCTGGGGGCAAGTTTCTCTTTTAGTATAAAATATGCAAGCAATACCGTGATACCCGGGCTTAATGAGGATAGAATTGTGGTAATATCCAGTCTGCCTGCTTCTGAAGCCAGTGTAAAGAATGTACCTCCTCCGGTATTGAAAAGTCCTGCAAGAACAATTACAGGCAGTACGTCAATGGAAGGGGGTTTCACTTTCACTGATCCTGTCAGTATGACAAAACCTACAAACATCAATAAGGCTGTTCCTCTGGCAAAGGCCAGTGGCCAGAATATGGCAGTTTCACTGAAATTATCTATGGATATAAAAAAGAGTCCAAAGCCCATTCCCGCTAGAAAAGGATACTTCAGGTCATTTATTTTGACTTTTGGTCCGTTATCCATACTGACAATAAGCCACACTGCTATAAAAGCGAAAATGAATCCTGCAATTCGCAGGATTTCCGGAAATCCTTCATAAAACGCAGAGTAAATTACCGGGACAATGGCCGATATCATTGCAGCCACCGGGGCAACTATACCCATTTTTCCTTCAACCAATCCCTGATAAAGGGCTAACAATCCGGATGTTCCAAAAAAACCTGCAAGACATCCCCATAACAATTTACTTAATGGGGGCAGGTTTTCTGAGAAAACAAATGCGAGTATTGGAAAAAGTACAACTCCTACAATCTGGGTTACCAGAACTACTGAATATACGTTAGTGCGCCTTGAAGCACAACCACCGGTGAAATCCCCCGCCCCCCAGGAAACGGCAGATGCAAGGCCAAAAAAGATTGCCATAAGTTCAACAGGGATCATTTTGGATTCTCCGGTTCATTTGTGGATTCACATTGGCTGATTGGTGTATGTGGTGTTAAATCTGCGCTTTAGTCGATAGATTGAAGTAGTCTTCAGGTGAGATTATTCATAAAATTAGCTGCAGATAACCACGTCTGAATCTCATATCTGGATTTCCTTGCAGGATTGCAATTTGATATTTTGTATCCGGAGGCATTTAATGACAGGCATCACACTAAAACAAAGATTTTTAGATTCCCTTGCAGGAAAGGATGTTGACAGGGTACCGGTCTGTTCGGTTACCCAGACAGGTACAATTGAACTGATGGAAGCCACGGGCAGCCATTGGCCGGAGGCACATTATGATGCTGAAAAAATGGCTGCACTGGCCATAGGTGGGTATGAGGTGGCCGGTCTGGAAGCCGTACGTTATCCTTTTGACGGTACGGCCATAGCCCAGACCCTGGGATGCACAATAAAGGAAGGAACTTTTGATTCACAGCCATCTGTTCTTGACAATCCCTGTAGCAATAAGGAGGATGTAGGGAAATTCAATCTCCCTGATAATTTCCTGGAAAGCGAACGCATATCCACCATACTGGATGCCACGAAAATTATCCGGGAAAGGGTTGGGGAAGACATTCCTGTTGTTGCAGGCATGCTTGGTCCTGCTGCGATTGCTATCTCTCTTGTGGGTGCAAAGAATTACCTTATGTGGTCCCTCACGGAGCCGGAAATTATGCGTGAACTGCTCGGTATGGGTGTAGAAGTATGTGTGAAATATTCAAATGCCCTTTTCGAAAGGGGTGCGGATGCAATCTGTATGCCGGATTCCGAAGCAGGACCTGATTTGCTACCTCCAGATATCTTTGAATCCCTGGTTCTTCCGGAATATGGCAAAATCTGTGCCGGCACTGATGGGCCAATGATATTGCATATGTGCGGAGATGCCACTGCAATCCTTGAACCTATGGCTTGTTCCGGATTTGAAGGATTGAGTATTGAAGAAAAAGTGGATGCCAAATATGCCAAAAGGATAATTGGGGACAGGGCTTGTTTAATAGGCAACGTCTCGCCTGTAGATATCCTCCTTTCGACTCCTGCGGAAGAAGTGAAAAGACAGGCTAAGATGTGTCTTGAAGACGGTGTGGATATTCTTGCCCCGGGTTGTGGACTTGCACCATATACTTCGCTTGAGAACCTGAAAGCCTTCGTGGAAGCAAGGGACGAGTACTATAAGGGTTTAAATCCCGAGTTATAAGAAGGTGCAAATACCTGTTTTTCTTTTGAAGCAACAATTAATTGGTCGATTTATATTTGTTCTGATTATTGAGGTGTAAAAAATTGACTGGCATTCCCCGAACACATCCTCGTTATCATTCCCTGATTGCAAGGGAAAATATTGTTGAAGGTGTGAATAAAGGTATTACGAGTATGCAGGGTCTTGTGGCTCAGGGCAGAGGTGAATGTTTTGACTACCTGCTTGGTGAAAGGACTGTTCCTTCGGCTTTACTTGCAGAAAAGATAGCTTCTGCACTGCTTCTCCTGGCAGATAGACCGGTCATTTCGGTAAATGGCAATACATCGGCCCTTGTCCCTGAAAAAATGGTTGAGCTTGCATCTGTCACAGGAGCATCCCTTGAAGTCAATCTCTTTCACCGTACCGAGGAGAGAGTTTCTCGTATAATCTCTCATCTGGAATCCTTTGGTGCGACCCGTGTGCTTGGGGTACGAGGGGATGGCAGGCTTGATCTTGAACATGCCCGGGCTATTGTGGACCAGGAAGGAATCTACAGTGCAGATGTGGTTCTTGTTCCCCTGGAGGACGGGGATAGATGCCAGAAATTGGTGGAGATGGGTAAAACTGTTATTGCAATCGATTTGAATCCATTTTCACGCACATCAAAGACAGCCACCCTTACGATTGTGGACAACGTGAGCCGTGCGATGGTAAATCTAATCAGTTATTCCCGGCAGTTTGGAAACTGTAGTCATGAAGAGCTTGAGGAAATTGCAGGGGATTTTGATAACGCTACATTTCTCAGAGAAGCTGTTGGAGAACTAATGGAGAATCTTAAGAATCAGTGAAGGTGATCATTTATGGATATTATTGAAATTACAAGAGATTATGTGTCAGATGTACTCTCCGATGAACCCGGTAGCCATGATATGGGTCACGTGGAGCGGGTCGAATCCCTTTGCATGTATATAGGGGAAAAGGAAGGGGGAAATCCTGATGTATTGAGGCTTGCTGCCCTATTGCATGATGTGGGTGTTGTTCGCGAACATGAGGAAGGCGGTGATCATGCATTGTATGGTGCTGAAATCGCAGGTTCTTATCTGGCTGACAAAGAAGTTGATGAAAAGACCATTGAACATATTGTATCCTGCATACGTACTCACAGATTCTGCCGGGGTATGGTTCCCGAATCAATCGAAGGGCAAATTTTACAGGATGCGGATAGGATTGATGCCCTGGGTGCGGTAGGTATTTTCAGGTCACTGGTTTCAATGGGGGCTTTGCGAGGCTTAAAACATGCCAATGGTAATGTGAAGGAAAGTTCCATGAATGCCTATGCACAAAATCCTTTTGAAGGTTTTGAAGAATATATGGAAAGGAAGCCTTTTAAGATAATGGATCGTCTGAACACACATACTTCCAGGGATATTGCAACAGAGAGGCTGAAAATTATGGAAACTTTCCTTGAACAGCTCAAAAAGGAAGTTTATTGATATTGGAGGGGTTTTATGGTTGATATTTTGATCAAGAACGGTCACGTCCTTACTATGGATCCTGATTCAGGAGATCTCAAAAAAGGGGAGGTTGCCATTGAAAATGGCAGGATTGTCTATGTGGGGCTCTCTTATAATGGCAAGGCAGACAAAATAATAGATGCAAGCGGTTCGGTGGTCATGCCCGGTCTGGTAAATACCCATAATCATGCAGGAATGACACTTTTAAGGGGTTATGCCGATGATCTGCCCCTTGCAGAATGGCTTGAGGATTATATCTGGCCTGTGGAAGAAAAATTGGGGCCGGAAGAAATCTATGCAGGGGTTAGGCTGGCATGCCTGGAGATGATAAAATCCGGAACAACCACCTTTGCTGACATGTATATTCATGAGCAGGCAGCTGCTCGTGCAGTTGAGGATTGTGGTATGCGTGCAGCCCTTTCCTATGGTATGATTGATTTTGGAGATCCTCAAAGGGCAGCATCTTCCCTGTTAAAAGGCAGGAATTTTGTAAAGGATTTCAATGGTGCAGCCAATGGGCGCATATCTGCTATGTATGGTCCACATGCCCCTCATACCTGCTCTCAGCAATTCCTGCGGGATGTGCGTAAGCAGGCTCGCAAGGATGGTGTAAAAGTTCATATCCATGTGCTTGAAACCGAAGCTGAACTGAACCAGATGAAAGAGAAGTATGGCAAGTGTTCGGTCAACATGCTTCATGACATTGGTTTTTTTGACAGTGATGTACTTGCTGCTCATTGTATCTGGCTTTCAGAGGGAGATATGGACATTTTGGCTGAAATGGGAGTTCATGTGAGTCATGATCCAGTGAGTAATATGAAAATGGCAGCAGGGATCGCACCGGTGCCAAAGCTGCTTGAAAAGGGTGTGAATGTATCCCTGAGTACGGATGGATGTGCTTCAAACAATAATCTTGATATGTTCGGGGTAATGAAAATGGCCGCCCTTCTTCATAAAGTTGACAGTATGGACCTAACTGTCATTGATGCCCGGAAAGTGCTTGAGATGGCCACTGTAAACGGGGCAAAGGCACTTGGAATTGAGGCCGGTATGATCAAGGAAGGCTACTATGCCGATTTGATTGTTGTGGATATGAAACGTCCGCATCTCACTCCATTGTATGATATCGATTCGCATCTTGTATATTCGGCTCTTGGTAGTGATGTCACAACAGTGTTGGTGGATGGAAAAGTGCTCATGGAAAACGGTCACGTTCTATGTATGAATGAATATGAGATAATGGTTGAAGCTTCTAAAGCTGCGAAAAAGACTGACAGTCAGCATCTGATTGATGTTCTGGGTTTGCAGGATTATTCAGATGATCAGTAATTTTATCCACTATATAACTTTTAATATTGAACGTCTGTGGCTACAATCAGGTGGCTCTCTTTCAATACCTACTCGCAATATTTGGCTAGAGATCCATAAAAACAGATTCTATTTATTATTTTTGAAGTGAAATATATATCTGCTTTCTTATATTCTGTAAAAATAATTTAAAAACCTTCAATTTGGAAACACATATATAGTATGGCGTAGTATGTGATGTCAATCAATTACGATTAAAATTATGGTGGAATTATTATGTTCGTGGTAAACAATGATTTCCATTGATCCTCGAACTTCCCACTATATTATGCTATAGGGATGTTACAGTGTGGAATTATCCATTCTTGACATTTGATTGCGAATTCAAATCTAAATGTATGTCCGTTCATCCGGGCCTTTAACGTATCCGTTCAATCGGACCTTATAACGTATCCGTTCAATCGGACCCTTAGCGTATCCGTTCAATCGGACCCTTAGTGTATCCGTTCAATCGGACCCTTAGTGTATCCGTTCAATCGGACCTTTAAGATAAAACAGGAGTGTGAAAATGAGCAAACTCAAATATGACCACGTATTTACTTCAGAAGCAGTCGGGGCAGGGCATCCAGATAAGATATGTGATCAGGTGTCTGATGCAGTTCTGGATGCATGTCTGGAAGTTGATCCTGACAGTCGTGTGGCATGTGAAACACTTGTAGCCCATGACCTTGTGGTAAATGCAGGTGAAATTACCTGTAAAGGTATGGAACAGATTGATACAGAGAGTATAGCACGTGAAGTTGTTCGTGATATAGGGTATGATCATAAGGACCTTCTTTTCTGGGACAAATCCTTTGAATACATCTCAAAAATCCACGAACAATCCCCTGATATTTCTATGGGAGTTACCGAGGGCACTGGGTTATATGAAGAACAGGGTGCAGGGGACCAGGGTATGATGTTTGGTTATGCTACCAATGAAACAGATGAATATATGCCTGCTCCAATTGCATTTAGCCACAGGTTACTCCGGTATCTGGATTCTATCCGTAAGGAAGGTAGGGTGTCCTACTTAAGACCGGATGCCAAATCACAGGTTTCAGTGAAATATGTAAATGGAAAACCAGACCACATAACAGCTGTAGTTATATCACAGCAGACTGACGACATCCCACTTGAAACAATTCGTAATGACATGGTAGGATTTATCAATGAAGTCCTTGAGCCAACCGGCATGTTGAGGTCAGACACCGAGTATTACATAAACCCAACAGGCGGATTCGTTCTAGGAGGTCCCTATGCAGATGCAGGACTTACCGGACGTAAGATAATTGTGGATACTTATGGAGGAGTGGGCAGCCATGGTGGGGGAGCTTTCTCGGGTAAAGATCCTTCCAAGGTTGATCGCTCAGCAGCATACTATGCAAGATATGTCGCCAAAAACATAGTTGCAGCAGGTCTTGCTGATAAATGTGAAATCCAGGTGGCCTATGCCATTGGTGTCGCAAAGCCTCTCAGTATCAATGTTGATACCTATGGTACAGGTGTAGTAGAAGATCAGGAAATCCAGAATGTACTGGAATCCGGTGAAATATTTGATTTCAGACCGGCAGCCCTGATAGAAGATCTGAATTTACTGCATCCTAAAGGGTGGTCATACAGGCAGGCATCTTCTTATGGCCATTTTGGCAGGAATATTTTCCCCTGGGAACAGCTTGACAAGGTGGATAGCCTCAAAGGAAAATTCAATCTCAACGTAGTGAAATGATTTTTAATTATTGGTGAAAACATGGTTACAAATAAGGATTATAAAGTTAAGGATATTGGACTTGCTGACGCAGGTCGCAAGCAGTTAGATATAGCTGAACAGGAAATGCCGGGTCTTATGGCCACACGTGAAAAGTACGGGCCTATGAAACCACTTAAAGGAGCACGTATAAGTGGCAGTCTTCACATGACTGTTCAAACTGCAGTACTTATTGAAACACTGGTTGAACTCGGTGCAGATGTGCGCTGGGCGTCATGTAATATTTTCTCGACCCAGGATGAAGCAGCAGCTGCAATAGCAGAAACAGGTGTTCCGGTTTTTGCATGGAAGGGTGAAACACTTGATGATTACTGGTGGTGCACCAAACAGGCATTGACCTGGCCAGATGGTAAAGGCCCCAATCTCATTGTGGATGATGGTGGAGATGCCACCCTGATGATGCATCGTGGGTATGCAGTAGAAGATGATCCTTCAATCCTTGATGAACCTACAGACAACAAGGAACTTATAGCCCAGAACGAAGTGCTTAGAAAATCCCTGAAGGAAGATCCTCAATTCTGGCATAAAGCGGTTGCTGATTGGAAGGGTGTGTCCGAGGAAACAACCACCGGTGTGCACAGATTGTATCACTGGGAAAGGAAGGGAGATCTTCTTGCACCTGCTATAAATGTCAATGACTCTGTAACCAAAAGTAAATTCGATAATGTTTACGGATGCAGGGAATCTCTTGTGGATGCCATTAAACGTGGTACTGATGTGATGATTGCAGGTAAGGTCGCAGTAGTCTGTGGCTATGGTGATGTCGGTAAAGGCTCAGCAGCAGCACTTGCCAATCACAAAGCAAGAGTGATTATTACAGAAACCGATCCAATCTGCGCACTGCAGGCATTGATGGAAGGATACTCTGTTATGACTGTTGAGGATGCACTACCCTACGGGGATATTTACGTGACCACAACAGGAAACTGTGATGTCCTCACAACCGAACACATGTCTAACATGAAAGACCAGGCAATCGTCTGTAATATAGGCCATTTTGATAATGAGATTCAGGTTGATGCACTTAACAAGATGGATAATGTGAAAAAGGTCAACATCAAGCCACAGGTAGATGAATACCAGTTCCCGGATGGGCATTCTATATATGTGCTGGCAGAAGGCAGGCTTGTCAATCTGGGTCTTGCAACAGGTCACCCGAGTTTTGTCATGTCCAACAGTTTCACAAACCAGACACTTGCACAGATCGATCTCTGGGAGACCCCAAAGGAAGTGGGTGTTTATCGATTGTCAAAAGTGCTGGATGAAGAGGTCGCAAGGTTGCACCTTGAAAAACTGGGTGCTAAATTGACCAAGATGTCACAGGAACAGGCTGAATACATCGGTTTCCCTGTTGAAGGGCCGTACAAACCAGAACACTACCGGTACTAAATAATTAAGTTATGGATGTTTTGATGAGGGCTGCCAGGGTGGGAGTCCTTATTTTATTTCACTTAATTCATTCTGTATTCATGAATGCATGAGCCAGGCGAATAGCAACAATCGACTGTATTTGTAAATATACTACATAAATAACAATAGGAGGATCTACATGAACCAATATGAAAAACAGGATTTTGGAGAGAATCCAATAGAAGTAAGGGAATCTGACCATTATGAGGAAGAGTATGTTCCTGGATTTGTTGATAAATGGGACGAACTCATCGATTGGGAAAGCCGTGCCAAGAGCGAAGGGGACACTATCATAAACATCCTGAAAGAAAGGGGTGTTAAGAAAGTACTCGATGTGGCAACAGGCACCGGTTTTAACTCTGTTCGTTTACTTGAGGCAGGTTTTGATGTCGTAAGTGCAGATGGCAGTGCAGAAATGCTTGTCAAGGCCTTTGATAATGCCCGTGATCATGGGTATTTGATGAGGACCGTTCAGGCTGATTGGAGATGGATGAATAAAGATATCCATGACAAATTCGATGCTGTTATATGTCTGGGTAATTCATTTACACACCTTTTCGATGAAGACGACCGCAGAAAAGCTCTGGCTGAGTTTTATACGCTGTTGAAACATGATGGTGTATTGCTTCTTGACCAGCGTAACTATGATGCCATACTGGATGATGGTTATTCCAGTAAACATGCCCATTATTACTGTGGTGATACTGTATCAGTCTATCCGGAACATGTTGATGAAGGGCTTGCCCGCTTCAAATATGAATTCTCGGATGGTTCTGTCTACAATCTCAATATGTTCCCCTTGAGAAAAGATTACACCAGGCAACTTCTGCATGAAGTTGGTTTCCAGAAAATAAACACCTTAGGGGATTTCCAAGAGACCTACAAAGAGGATGAGCCTGATTTCTTCCTCCATGTTGCAGAAAAAAATTAAAAAATATGGGAAGATGAATTCAACATGTCTGAAAACCAAAAAACCGCAGTAGATAAAGCACAGGAATACTACAACAGCGATGACGCCGACAATTTTTACTTTACCATTTGGGGCGGCGAGGATATCCATGTTGGTCTCTATAATTCAGAAGATGAACCAATATTTGACGCCAGTCGACGTACAATTGAAAGGATGGCATCAAAAATAAGCAATCTGGATAAGGATAGTAAGATTCTGGATATCGGAGCTGGTTATGGTGGAGCTGCCAGGTATCTGGCCAAAAAATATGGATGTCAGGTAGTTGCTCTTAATTTGAGTGAAGTAGAAAATGAACGCGACCGAAAAATGAATGAAGATCAGGGTCTTGACCATCTTATAACAGTTGTTGATGGTAGCTTTGAAGAAATTCCCTATCCCGATTTCTCTTTCGATGTAGTGTGGTCCCAGGATGCAATCCTTCATAGTGGTAATCGTGAACAGGTTCTCAAAGAAGTTGCCCGTGTGCTGAAAAGTGGCGGAGATTTTGTATTTACTGATCCGATGCAGACTGACGATTGTCCGGAAGGGGTCTTGCAACCAATACTGGACCGTATCCATCTGGAATCTCTCGGTTCACCCGGTTTTTATCGGGAATCTGCCAAAAAGTATGGTATGAAGGAAATTGAATTTGAGGAACATGCTTCCCAGCTGCCGACTCATTATGGAAGAGTGTTGAAAGAAACTGAAAGCCAGGAAGATGAGCTCTCCAGGGTAGTCAGTCAGAACTACATCAATAATATGAAACAGGGTCTCAATCACTGGGTACACGGTGGTAATAACGGATATCTTACCTGGGGTATATTCCACTTACGTAAAAAATAATTGGAATAATTACCTTTTTTTATTTTCATATGGATGGTCTATAATTCAAACTAGAATCATAATTTAGGAGTACATATAAATGGACAAAGCTTTAATTTGTGGATCTTTTGCTTTTGATAATATCATGGTTTTTAATGACCAGTTCAAGAATCATATTTTGCCGGATAAAGTGCATATATTAAATGTGTCATTCCTTGTACCTGAACTGCGTCGTGAGTTTGGAGGTTGTGCGGGAAACATAGCCTATAATCTCAAGTTACTAGGTGGTAATCCCCTCCCGATGGGGACGGTTGGTACAGATTTTGAGGATTATGCAAAATGGATGGATGAGAAGGGTATCAACCGGGAACATGTGAATGTGGTTGATGGCACATTTACAGCACAGGCTTTCATTACAACAGATATGGATGACAACCAGATAACTGCCTTCCATCCCGGGGCAATGAACTATTCTCATAATTATTCAGTACTTGATGTAAATGATCCTGCGGTGGGCATTGTATCACCGGATGGCAGGGAGGGTATGATTCAGCACGCACGGGAATTTGTGAGTGCGGGTATACCTTTCATCTTTGACCCCGGTCAGGGCCTGCCTATGTTTGATGGTGATGAATTGATGGAATTCATAGAGCAGGCTACCTGGTTGACAGTTAACGACTATGAGTGGCAATTGATTCAAGAGAGGACTGGCAAGAGTCAGGAGGAGATATCTGCAAAGCTCAAAGCTCTTATAGTTACAAAAGGTCCGGAAGGTTCATTGATCTATAAAGACGGGGAGGTAATCCAGATTCCTGCTGCCAAACCAGCTGCTTTGCAGGATCCCACGGGTTGTGGGGACGCATATCGTGCTGGCTTGCTCTATGGTCTAACAAATGACCTGGATTGGGAAACCACAGGACGGATTGCATCTTTGATGGGTGCTATAAAAATTGAACACCAGGGTACCCAGAACCATCACTTTAAGCTAGCAGATTTCAAGAGACGTTTCAAGGAAGCCTTCGGTACGGTCTTTTAAACAAAATCGGACTAATTTCAGGTGGAAGAAGTTCTGGTCTATTACACCATAATTTCTTCTTATTTTGTTTATTTGGAGCTATTTGTATTTGTATTGATGGGGTTGCTTATGTTGCAATTACACATGCAAATGATTTGGGAATTTTGGGGTTATTTGCATTTTTGGTTAATTTACAAGTGCGGGTTGCAATATTGCAACCTGTCGTGACGTCTATGGTTGCATTAATAAGGTTTAAGTATTTTACAGACAAAGTATATTCATTCATCAGTTTTTGTTTTTCCCAAATATTGTCGGTGTTTCCTTTGTGTGGGATTAGAAATTGTAAATAGTTTTTCTATAGAATCATTATCAAATGAGGTATTGTATGATCGATGAGGGACTTATTGAATCTGGTGAACAAAAGATCGAGTGGGCCAGGAATCATATGCCTGTTCTTTCTATAATCAGGAAGGAATTCGAAGAAGAAAAACCTCTGAAAGGTCACAGGATAGCAATGGCACTTCATGTAGAGGCAAAGACCGCCGTATTGGTAGAAACCCTTGCTGCAGGAGGCGCCGAGATTGCTATTACCGGTTGCAATCCTCTGAGTACGCAGAATGATGTGGCTATGGCTCTGGATACGAAGGATAATATCGATTGTTTTGCAAAATATGATTGTTCCAGCAAGGAATATTACGGCTCTATTGACAGAGTACTTGATATTGATCCGGATATAACCATCGATGACGGTGCGGACCTGATTTTTAAGCTTCATACGGAAAGGACCGAACTCCTTGATTCAATACAGGGTGGGTGTGAGGAAACTACCACAGGAATCCATCGTCTCAAGGCAATGGAAGCGGAAGGAGCCCTGAGGATGCCGGTAATTGCCGTAAATGACGCTATGACCAAATTCCTTTTTGATAACCGTTATGGTACGGGGCAATCTTCCTGGGATGCGATCATGAGGACTACCAACCTGTTAGTGGCGGGTAAGACCGTTGTCATTGGTGGCTATGGCTGGTGTGGTCGTGGTGCTGCGATGCGGGCTTCAGGTCTGGGTGCAAATCTCATTGTGACGGAAGTGGATCCAATACGTGCTCTTGAAGCAAAAATGGATGGCTTCAGGGTCATGCCTATGCAAAAAGCCGCTCTTTATGGTGATATCTTTGTGATGACTACTGGGAACACTGATGTACTGAACAGGGATCATTTTGAGTTGATGAAAGATGGTGCAATACTTGCCAATTCCGGGCACTTCAATGTGGAAATAAATCTGGAAGATCTTGTTGCATTGTCTTCTTCAGTAAGGGATGTCAGGAAAAATATCAAAGAATATACGGTAGGCGGTAAACACATTAATGTTCTTGCCGATGGCAGGTTGGTAAATCTTGCTGCAGGCGATGGTCATCCGGCTGAAGTGATGGATATGAGTTTTGCGAACCAGGCCCAATGTGCGCGTTATATTGCCGAGAATAAACTCGACATAGGGGTGCATGCGGTACCTTATGATCTGGATGTGCGTGTGGCCAGGCTGAAACTGGAATCTCTTGGTGTCGAAATAGACTCATATTCCCCCAAACAGGCAGAATATATGGGTGGCTGGGAATGTGGAACATGAGCAATTAACTTTGTAAAGTCGGAAAATAATGATATAAATATCTTGTTTGTAGTGGTGTGCTACTGCTTCCTTTGTTGCCGGAATTGCGGTTCACTTTTAATGTTTTGGAGACATTTGATTTTCTGAAAACACATCCTTACAATAAACCTTATATACAATGCCACTCATGTATTGGCGCTGCCTAAGGGTGGCATAAATGGTGTATGCAGCAAATATTGTGGGCTCGTAGCTTAGTCAGGCAGAGCGTCTGGCTTTTAACCAGACGGTCTAGGGTTCAAATCCCTACGAGCCCGCCACAAAATTATGGGAAACATTTACCTGCAGATTTTTTAGGAGGATATTATTTGAGTAAGTTCAGCCTGCTTGATCATGAATTCATTCCCCGTCATGAAATTATTGATGAGGATGAAATAAAATCTGTTCTTAAAGAGTATAATATGGTAGGGAACAGCTACCTAAAATCAAGATAGAAGATCCTGTTATTAAAGAAATTGGTGCTGAAGTGGGAGACGTAGTAAAAATTACCCGCAAAAGCCAGACTGCAGGAGAGGCCCCCTATTATCGGTATGTAATTGAATGACATGCATGACTAATATTCGCCGGGTTTATGTCCCGTTCATTGATTTTGTTCTCACGCTTACATTCGCATGCGCTACGTTGTTTGCCTGAATATTCTATATTAACTTAAAAGAAGGTGCTAGCATCGCTTTGGATACCAGTTTTCTGTCGGAAGCCTATTTCACAAGGGATAAAATCGTACAACACCACATCGATTCATATAACAAGTTCTTAAACAGCGGTCTTCAGAAAGTTATCGATGAACAACATCTCATCGAAACTGACATTGAGGATATATACGTCAAGTTAGGCCGCATCAGAGTTGAGAAACCGGTTGTCAAGGAGGCGGATGGTGCAATTGAAAACCTCTACCCCAATGAGGCCAGACTTCGAAACCTTTCTTATTCTGCTCCTCTTTTCCTCGAAATGTCCGTGGTCAAAGGTGGAGAAGAATCCGAACCAAGGGAAGCCAAAATTGGGCAACTACCGGTTATGATCAAATCCGAGATCTGTAATCTTGTTGGAATCGATGATGAGGAAATGATCGAACACGGCGAGGATCCGCTTGATCCAGGAGGCTACTTTATCGTTAATGGTACCGAAAGGGTAGTTATGACCCTTGAGGATCTTGCACCCAACAAGATACTGGCCGAAATCGGAGAGCGTTACGGGGATCGCATAGAAGTTGCAAAGGTTTTCTCCCAGCGCAGAGGTTACAGGGCACTTGTGGTGGTTGAAAGAGGCAGGAAAGCCCTGCTGGAAGTTTCTTTCCCCTCCATCTCCGGAAGGATTAATTTCATCACTCTTCTCAGGGCTCTTGGTATTGAAACAGATGAAGATGTCGTCAAGACGGTTTCAACAGATCCGGAAATAATGAAGTTCATGTTCGAAAACCTCGAAGAATCGGAAGTAGATACAGTAGAAGAAGCGATTGAGAAGATTGGTATGAAGGTGGCCTCCGGCCAGGCAAGCGAGTATCAGGTCAAGAGGGCAAATTATGTTATCGACAGGTATCTGCTTCCTCATCTAGGTAATGAACCGGAGGACAGGATTGCAAAAGCCCATTTCCTGGGTCGCATGGCCGAATCATGTTTTGAACTGGCTCTTGACCGTCGTAGTGCGGATGATAAGGATCACTATTCCAACAAGCGCCTGAAACTAACGGGTGACTTGCTGGAAGATCTCTTCAGGGTGGCTTTCAACCGCCTGACACGTGATGTCAAATACCAGCTTGAAAGAGCAAATATGAGGAACAGGGAATTGAATGTTTCCACATTGGTTAGGGCAGATGTCCTTACCGACCGTCTCCAGCATCCACTTGCAACAGGTAATTGGGTTGGAGGAAGGAGTGGGGTATCCCAGTTGCTTGATCGTACTGATTATATTTCTACACTTTCCCACCTCAGGCGAGTAATATCTCCTCTCTCCAGGGCACAACCTCACTTTGAAGCCCGTGATCTGCACTCTACTCAGTGGGGCAGATTGTGTCCTTCAGAAACACCAGAAGGTCCCAACTGTGGTTTGGTGAAAAATTTTGCCCAGATGGTGGAACTATCCACAGGGGTGGATGATTTCGATAAAGTGAAAAATGTGCTTTATGGACTTGGTGTGGCACCGGCGCAGCTTCATGTGCCTGAAAAGATCCTTAAGTATTCCAATGAGATAGGAATTGATGCAGAGGAATATGAAATGCCAGTAGATGATTTGATAAAATCCCCTGGTTATCAGGATATTACTGATGATAGTGGTAAGAACCCTCTTGGTAAAGAGGGGGTGATTCTTGGTGACTGATGCTAAAGTATTCCTGAATGGTGAATTTATAGGCACACATCCAGATCCTGTCAACCTTGTGGAAGATATTCGCAAGCAGAGAAGGGCCGGTATGCTTTCCAGACAGGTGAATGTGGCTCTTTATGAGGATATTCATGAAGTAATCATCAATTCCGATATAGGAAGGGCAAGAAGGGCACTTGTAGTAGTGGAAAATGGCTTGCCTCTTGTAACTGAAGATCATATTGATAAGCTCAAAAGCGGAGATTTGACGAGTGCAGATCTCATCAGGCAGGGTCGTATTGAATATCTGGATGCCGAAGAAGAAGAAAATTCATATGTGGCTCTCTATGAGAGTGACATCACTCCCAAACACACACACCTTGAAATAGATCCCTCTCTGATTCTGGGTATCTGTGCAGGTATGGTCCCTTATCCGGAACATAATGCATCCCCCAGGATTACTATGGGTTCGGCTATGATCAAACAATGTATTGGTGTGTCCACTTCCAACCTGAAACTCAGGCCTGATACTCGTGCACACGTGTTACATTACCCCCAGAAAGCACTCACACGTACGCAGACATGTGAATCAATTAACTTTGATGAAAGGCCTGCGGGTCAGAACTTCGTTGTGGCTGTAATGTCCTATGAAGGTTATAATATTGAAGATGCACTGGTTTTTAACAAAGGGTCCATTGAAAGAGGCTTGGGTAGGAGCCACTTCCTCAGGACTTTTGAGGGCGAAGAACGTCGTTATCCCGGTGGGCAGGAAGATAAATTTGAGATTCCCGATTCGGAATTCAGGGGTGCACGTAGTGCGGAAGCCTATGCGAACCTGGATGTTGACGGGCTTGTCAATCCGGAGACCACAGTTGGGCCTAATTCAGTATTGATCGGTAAGACCAGTCCTCCGCGTTTCCTTGAAGAACAAACGGATTTCGGTATCACCGTAGAACAGAGAAGGGAAAGTGCAATCACCATGCGCTCCAATGAAAAAGGTGTGGTTGATACTGTTCTGCTTACTGAATCCATTAACGGTACCAGGCTCACCAAGGTAAAGGTCAGGGATCAAAGGATTCCTGAGATTGGTGACAAGTTTGCTTCAAGGCACGGTCAGAAAGGAGTAATCGGACTTATAGTTCCATATCACGATATGCCCTTCACAGAATCCGGAATGGTTCCGGATCTGGTAATCAATCCTCATGCAATCCCTTCACGTATGACAGTTGCACATGTTCTGGAAATGATCGGTGGTAAGGTAGGATCTGTAGAAGGAAGACGTAGCAATGCAACTGCCTTTTCCGGAGAAAAGGAAGATGACCTGCGTGCAGGCTTACAGAAGCATGGATTTTCACACACAGGTAAAGAGGTCTTCTATGATGGTGTGACCGGTAAAAAGGTCCAGGCCGATATCTTTGTTGGTGTTATACTTTATCAGAAGCTACACCACATGGTAGCATCCAAGATGCATGCAAGGTCCCGTGGTCCAATTCAGGTTCTCACACGCCAGCCAACCGAAGGACGTGCCCGTGAAGGTGGTCTGCGATTTGGTGAGATGGAAAGGGATGTACTTATTGGTCATGGTGCAGCGATGACCCTTAAGGAAAGGTTGCTTGATGAATCTGATAAGGTTGAAGAGCTTGTCTGTAGTAATTGTGGCATGATCGCGACCTTTGACCGCAGGCGTAATGTGAGGTACTGTTCAAACTGTGGATCAGAAACGGACATCCACCGTGTAGAAATGAGCTATGCATTCAAACTTTTGCTGGATGAAATCAAATCCCTTGGAGTAGCTCCGAGGCTCAGACTTGATGATGCTGTGTGATGGTGATATCAATGGATAATACTATACCCTCTATTCCCCAGAGAATTGGTGCAATCAGATTCGGTCTCCTGTCTCCACGGGAAATCCGTAAAATGAGTGTTACTTCTATTATTACTGCTGACACATATGACGACGATGGTTACCCAATTGACATGGGTTTAATGGACCTTAGACTGGGTGTTATAGATCCGGGTTTGAGGTGTAAGACCTGTGGAGGCAGGGCCGGTGAATGTCCGGGCCACTTCGGTC
>Ga0182236_100138_pt1 | contig 21576 bp, 19 predicted proteins | sample hydfratesGB_TF_A_FD_132422 | JGI IMG/M metagenome (GOLD analysis project Ga0182236, IMG submission 132422) | Subsurface microbial communities from deep shales in Ohio, USA - hydraulic fracturing test GB_TF_A | ecosystem: Environmental > Aquatic > Deep subsurface > Shale gas/oil reservoir >... | reverse complement strand
TTATTTTTGCTCATAATATTTTTATCTTTCTACAAAGTTATCCACATTCCTGCAAAAGCATAGTTTCCTATATAATAAAAAAACCGCCCTAAAAAGGACGGCAATTAAAAGCTTTTTGTGGTATTTTCAAATTAATCTCATCAGCATTAAAATTTACAGAAATCTGATTAACTTATGGAAAAATTTGGTTTCGTTAACGGAAGGTGCACGTGTCTGCTCCTCCGATATATTCTCTATCATTAATTTTGATAAAAGCTGTCAGAGGATAATGTTCACCACTCATAGCATCGCGGTGAATATCTTCTAAAATTTTAATTTCAAAGTCTAAAAAAGTTAGTTCTTATCTTATATAAAATATGACTTTCCTGCTCTATTTTTTCTATATTCTGAGCCTGTACAGTAATTTGATTTGATAAATAGCCATAATTTAGCTTTAACCTGCTTTTATTCAGGCTGAGCTGCCAGGGAGGCTCCTGACCTCTGGCAGTTAATTCACTGAATTCACTGTTTTTTTGATTCAAATCATTTATACCCGGCAGTGATAATTTATAGCTTTTATTATTCTGCTCTAAATAAAGCTCACGGCCTTTGTTCCAGACACTTATTTTAGAATTTGCAAATTTTGCACCAGAGGCTGTCCGCTGCTGGGGAAGTATGTACTCCTCATCTTCTATTATTAACTGGGCCATACCTTCTAAAAATTTAATCTTTAAGTCTTTTTTTCCATAAAAAGAAAGGAAACGAGCCGGTTTGCGGCTGAGCATAATATCTATCTCTTTTTTAGTTAATAAGTCGGCACCACTTATTTTTTGAGAATCAGTCCAGATCATCTCTCTGCCATCTTTAATCAGAGAAAGAAGCTGATAATTTTTTCCCTCTGCTATATCTCCACTCTCAAGCTGCAGCTTAAATTTCACCGGAATTCCACTGCTTAAATCTTTTTTTGAATCAATAATAATTAAATCTTTTTGAGCAGCTTTGGGATCAACCAGCATTAGCTCAGCCTCAGCTTCAGAACTTAGAGCTATTTTTTCTCGATGCAAAAGATTAACATTTAATTCAGCTGCTCCTGCCTGAGCGTTAAATAATGTTATATAAAAGAAAGCGATTATGATGCTTAATAAAAGATATTTCCAGTTATTTTTTATTTCTCTTACAATCTGCATTTTTATCTTCCCCTCTAAAAATAATTGAGATATTTTTGGAAAAATTTGGTTCCGTTAACGGAAGGTGCACATTTTAAAGAATAACAGCTTATTATTAAAAAACCTTTAAAAAAAGATTAAAAAGAAATTAAATTTAATTCTTCTTTTATTTTCTCTAATATTTTATTAGATTTTACCATCATATTCTTTTAAATATAACATATAACATTTTTCAGAAAAAATTTTTACATTATTTCCTGTTGAGCATTATTCTGTATCACAGATTCGTTTTCAAATTCTCTACCCCAACCAGTAATAACCCACAAAATACTTATAACTGTCATAATCAAACAGAAATAAGTGCATTTAAAAATACTAAATGAGCTTAATGTAATATTAGCAAACTGATACTGAGCATTTAAATTCTGAACCATAGTCATAGAACTCATAATAAATATACTACAAAAAGGAACAATAACACTTATATTATTCATCATTCCCATTATAAAATAAGTCCGGCGAGAGGGGGCTAAATCGACTTTCTGACCCATATCATTAGCAAAAGAACCAATTAACAAAATGGCCGGCAAGGGTGCCCCAGATAATAACATGTTAACTCCCATGCAAACAAAGGCAATAACCATTTCAGCTCCTCCGGGATTTTGAGTAAATTTAAAGTTGGATAGCATATTACTTATCTTTTTAATCCCCCCACCTTGAATCATAACTTCAATAATTCCAAATAAAAATATACAACTTATTATGATGGAGGACATACTATTTATCCCTTCTATAAAAATACCACCTAAGTTATTACCACTGATAGATATTATGTCAGTTAAATTAAATAAATTAAAGCCCAGCCCGGTAATTAAGCCTGTTATAATAGCATAACTGAGGCCTTTAAATAGATTCTTTGTTTTTATACAAATTATTAACAAGACTGATAAAGGGATCAGCATAATTAATCCCCTTGGATTAGAAAATTGACCAATAGCTTCTGCTGAGTGAGATAAACTTCCTCCACCACCATTTATAAAAAATAGTACAGCTGAAATTAAAGCTGCAATAAGAATATACTTCATCCTATCAGATATAACTGTAACAGTATTAACTGAGTCATCTGTATATTTACTTGTCTGCGTGCTCGCAGTAGTAACCGTAACTTGAGAACTTGGAGCTAAATTATCTCCAAAGAAAATTCCACTTATAATAGCTCCTATTAATACAGGAGGGTTAGCACCTAAAATAACTCCGGGCGGATAAAAAAGAGGAACTACAGCAAATAATGCTGCTATAGGGGCCCCAGAACCAACTGCGATAACCATAGAAGAAATAAAAACAAATAAGACAAAAGCTCCGCCGCTGAGATTAAATATTTGACTTATCCAGACAAGACCATTTCCAATTTCTCCACAAACCAAAAGTTTTGTAAAACAACCAATTAGAGCAAAAATAAACAGCAACCTTGCTTTCCCCGGCTTAGTTATCCCTGACATAACAGTTTTCCAATATATATTTTTATTTTTAGATAATAAAAAACCAATAAGAATACCGATCATTCCACCTACTGTTACATTTTCTATTGATAAAAAACCAAATTTTAACGAAAGTATCATCGCAACAAAAATATAAATTATAGTAGGTAATAAAGAAATTAACTCTCCACCGTAAAATTCCACTCTTTCATTTTTTGAATGCCCCATAATATCCCCTTCCAAAAAAAGTGAATTTTTTCTCATTTGTTTTTAAAATTTTTTATTTTATAAACTAACTGTTATATTAACCTTTATTATTAAAATTTTTATTTATGAGATTAGGAAGCAAACTCTCCCTAATCTCATAAAACATCTTAAATATATAACATAATTAAAAACATACTGGCATTACTGAAAAATTTATATAAAAAACTTACTCTATATTATTTTCAATGAATATAGCCAGATCATCATAATCCTGTTCTCCGCGAATCCTATCCTTTTCTTCACCATTTTTAAAGATTGCCACTACCGGGATTTTGGCTGTATCATATTTATCAACTAATTTAGGATTTTGATCAACATCAACATAACAAACATTTAATTGACCGGAAAATTCTTCAGTAACAGCATCTTCAAGTAACGGATGTAGTGCCTTACAATGAGTACATCTTTCAGCTCCAAATAACACTAAGGCTGGTTTTTTAGAATTTAAAACTATATTCTCAAAGTTATTCTCTTCAACCGGAGTAAAGACCTCAGTATCTATAGAAAATAATTTATCCTCTTCATCAGTTTCTGTATCAGCCTCATCATCTTTAGAAGCAATACATAAAGAATCACCACGCTCATAAGGTAGTGTTCCTTCCACTTCTACAACAGTTTCAGCCCCAAATTCTCCAGCATTAGGCATTCTAAAGGTTGTTACATCTTTAGCTTCAATTGCAATTTCTTCAGGATTTTCTTCCTGAGGTACCCAACTATAAGGATATCTATAACCACGATAGATCATATTAGTATTTCCAAGAGTATCAGAATCTTCATAATAGGGGGAAATCCATTCCCATACTATTTCTTTATTCTCTGTTACCTCAATCATACGTCCATCAGAACCTTCATCAATTAAAGTATTACCATTGGGAAGTCTCTGGGCACTACTTACATAAGGACTGTAAAATTTATAGGCATCAAATGGCAGCCCGGCATTTATATCCGGTGGAGTAAATGACCATTCAATTTCTAAAGTGATTGGATTAATTTCAAGTATTCTTGAATAATCTCTCCAGGCATTCTTCTGTCCAAATTTACTGCTGGGATTTGGAAAACCATAGCCTGCCCAGCCACCATTATCAAAGACAAGAATATTTCCTTCCCCCGGTAATCCTCTTGGAATCATATGTGCATGATGCATACCAATAAGATAACCGATATGTTTAGTTCTTTCGTCATTCCAATCAGGTCCTAACTGCCAGACTATTTCTCCAGTTTCTTTATCGATAATGGCCATAATATTTGCCTCTCGACTATCCCAGATAATATTATCCGGTTTAAATCTTTCATCTCCCTGATCATACCACTTATTAGGACCAAGATAACTCATGCTGTTAATATGTAGCCAGTCACCGACTCCACCATCCGCATCTCTCATATTAGGATCTCTGGCAAGTACATTTTTAGCCTGCTCACTAAAACCAAATTCTTCAAAATGGTCACTTGCTTTCCACTGCCAGATTATATTTCCTTCCCAGTCCACTTCATACATTACATCATCATGTAATCTTTTATCAGATATTTTTTCATTATATAAATCAGTATGAGCAAGAATTAAGGTATTTCCACCATCGACTTCAGGCTCCATTCCCGGTGCATAATAACCAACCGGATTACCAGTTCTTTGATAATCATGGTGCTGTCTGGCCATCCACTGAGGCTCATTACCCTCATCATCAATATATTCAAATTCTTTAAATTTCCAGACTATATTACCATCATAGTCAATCTGAACTAAGTCAACTCCATCCTGCATTCCATAATCTGGATCTCTATCCCCAGAATGGCCCATTAAATAACCACCTGGTAATAATTTGTTTGGAAAACCATGAAATTGATCCCAGCGTCTAACTTCATTTCCATTCATGTCAAATAGTAAAGCACCTTTGTTAATTGTGGGTACTAAGTTATACCCATTCCAGCATTTCTCCGGTTTATAAACTGTTACTCCTGTAGGATAAACTGATGGATGTCCCATAAAAAAATCCTCCTTTAATTTTTTTAATATATTATGATTTTTATTGCATCCTCCTTTTTAAATTAGGAGTTAATGCATTCTTGCCAATTTTTTTCAACAGAAAGATCAATAATATCGTTAAATTCACCATCTTCATAAAAAGCAAGAGCAAAATTACTTTCCAAATCCAATCTATTATAAAGAACTTTTTTTCTGGAAATATCCTGTAATACAACCTTCATTTCATCATTATAATTTTCTTCTAATTCATTAACCTTATCAATAGCTTGATCATCATAAGGTGAATAGAATATAAATGCTATTTTCTCATCCTTATCTTCAAGTAAACTATTTAATCTATCTTTATTTTCAATATATCTTTCAGAGGCAACAGCAGCTACAGCTCCATCTCCAGCTGAAGTAACAACCTGCCTTAAATAACTATCTGTACAATCACCTACAGCATATACTCCTTCAACTGATGTTTTTTGTTTTTTATTTACTTTAATAAAACCTCTTTTATCACATTCTACAAAATCATCAACAAAATCAGTTAAAGGATCTACTCCTACAAAGAAAAATACGCCTGGAGTCGGATATTCTGTTAATTCACCAGTCTTTACATTTTTTATTACTACTGATTTTACATGATTATCCCCTTTTATTTCAGCAATAGTTGAATTCCAAATAAAATTTATTTTATCATTATTATATGCCTCTTCTGCAGCCATTTTATTACAATCCAGTTCTCCTTCTTCATGTAAAACAATTATAGTTACTTTACTGGCAAATTTACTAATATATTGTGCTTCTTCTATTGCCTGATCACCTGAACCTAAAACATAAACATGTTCGTTTTCAAAATTCTTAGCATCACAGGTACCACAATATGCTACTCCTCTACCAGTAAATTCTTTTTCTCCAGGTATCTCCAGTACTCTGGGTTCAGTACCTACACTAAGTATTGCAGATTTTCCAGTAAAACTTCCTCGTCTTTTAGTATCCATTTTTATTTTGCCATCTTCTTTGCTTATGTCATTTACTGTTGTTCGCAACCATTTAATAGAAGAAAAGAGCTCAGCATGTTTCTTAAACTTATTTATTAATTCCTGTCCAGAAAGATCTGGATTTCCGGGGTAATTCATAATATTTTCAGTCTCTTTAATTCTACCGCCATAACTGCCCTTTTCAATGACTAATGTTTTTAATTCACTTCTACCAGCATAAATTGCAGAACTCAAACCGGCCGGTCCTCCTCCTACAATTATTAAATCGTAAACTTCAGATTCGCCCATTTTTTTTCCTCCTTTTCTATAATACATTTTTAAATAAGTTTTTTTAAACCTTCCTTACTTAAAATTCTGATAATATTATTATTTACAGTAAAATAACCTTCTTTTTCTAAAGACTTTAGTTCCTGATTCAATGTTGAACGACTTGCATGTAATTTATTAGCTAAAACAGTCTGAGTATTATATATATACAATTCTTCCCCATTATCTAAGCCTTTTACATTTAGCAACCAGTAAGCTATTCTCTGCTTAACTTTGTTATAATCAAGACAGGTCAGCATCAACTGATTATATAGACCTCTTTTAGATAAATATTCAATCAAAGAACGCATTGCTTTTTTTGACTTATTAAGTGCATCTTCAAAATCATCTTTTTTAACCCAGGCGATGGTACTAGCTTCTAATGAAATTAAAGTATATGGAAATTCATTTTCACCTGAAAAATATAGATATTCCGGGAAAATTTCATTGGGAGAAAAGTAAGTACTGGTTATCTTTTCACCATCATAACTATAATTTAAAGCTTCTAAAAAACCTTCAATAATAAAACCGATTGAATGAATAGAATCACTTGGTTTAACTACAGTTTCTCCCTTTTTATAGCTTTTTTTTACATATTTTAAATCTTTAAGAGGGTTATCTTCATCTATATCTTTAAAAAATTCGAATTCTTTAGCCTTAACCATATAATCTTCCCCCTACAAATACTTATTGATTTTATTGTGATATTATTCTCAATTACATTTATAGTATAACATAATTTTAATATTTAACTTGTTAGAAAAATAACAAAACAGAATTTTATTTATACTTTAAGCAAATAATATATACGAACTGATCAGACAGAGCACACTGATAATAATAAAACTAATTAAGACCGTAATAAAGGGCTTAAAGCCAGTATGTTTTAATTTTTCAAAGTTAATAGTGTAACCTAAACCAACAAATGCCATCATAAATAACCAGTTATAGGCATTTTTCATTGAATCAATTTGGGCGGAACTTAAAAATCCTAAATTTGCTATTATTAACATAATAACAAAACCAATTATTATTTTCGGAAATTTTTCCCATAGATACTTACCTTTATTTTTGACCATACTTTTGTTTAAACCCTTTTTAACATAATAAAGGCTGTAGATTAAAGCCCAGATTCCTATAAAAACATTTCTTCCCATTTTTGCCATAGTTGCTATTTGACCCGCTTCTGCGGAATGGGCAAAACCTGCGGCCACAGTAGTTCCAGTACTGAACATACTTATTCCTGCCCAGGGTCCAAATACTTCAGCTGGAATAGAAAAAATCTGTCCAATAATTGGATAAGAAAATACAGTTATAACATCAAAAAGCAAAACTGTAGCTATACCATAGGCAATATGGTTTTTCTTAGCCTGGATAGCCCCTCCAGTTGCAATAACAGCTGATACTCCACAGACTGAAGTTCCAGAAGCAAGACAACTTCCCAACTTCTTATTTAAAGAAAACTTTGAAGCCAGAAATTCTACAATTAGCATTGAAATTAAAATAAAAGCAATAATCATCAACAAAAGGGTTGGTCCCACTTCCATTAAATCTTTTAATATTACTCTAGCACCTAAAATTACAATGCCTGTTTTAAGCCACAGCTTATGAGTTTTAACAATTCCATTTTCTATTAATTCTGGAAGGCTAAATAGATTTGCACTAATAATACCTAAGGCTATAGCAATAATTAAATAACTTATATAAGGTATAAAATTACCTGCATATTTTGAAATCAATCCAATAATAAATAAAAATATTATACCGGGAATTAATTTTATTTTTTCTCTCATTCTCTTTTCTCCTTTCTTATTTTGAAAATATAATATTATTAATTTACCAGGGGATTTGAACCCCACTTAATATAATCATAAGTATAAGTAGTCCTAAAAAAACCGGCAGCCATTCTTTCATTTTTATCACCTCTTAATAACTATCATTATTTCACATTTTTAATAAAAAAATCAACATAATTAAAAGGTGGGAACTAATTACTCCCACCTTACTCTAACTTTTATTCTATTTCACAGGGCTGTACATGAATATTGGCTCTGTATTCTGTTTCATCCCAGTAAATATGTTCTGCTACCTCAGCTTTAGGGTTAAGTTCTACCCCTTCTAATATCTTTTCCTTAAAGTTATAATAGCCGGCCATATCAATTAGATGTCCACCGTGTAGATAAACAGGTCTATAATTTAATACTTCTGCAGAAAATTCTTCCCAGTTATCAATAATTCCGAGCACAACATCTTCGGTAACCCAGTTTAAAAACATTTTCCCTAAACGGGGATACTGTTTACCTGCTCTACCACCAATAGTTACTCGATAGTAATCAGTAGGGTTGCGCTGCCAGGCTCCAGTTGGACAGGCAACTACACATTCCCCACAACCAACACAGCAGCATTTATCCTTTTCAATTTTTCCATCTTCATTTATTTCAAGAACCCCGGTGGCATGACTTTCACAGGCTTCAACACACTTTTCACAGCCAATACAGCGTTCATACTGGTATTCTGGATCTACCAGGCCAATAATACCAAAATCATTAAAATGACCTTTTGCACAGTCATTAGGACAGCCGGAAACACCAATTTTTATATGATAGGGACTGGGAAAAATTCTTTTTTCTAATTTTCTTGCCAGTTCAGTTGTGTCAACATTTCCCTTTATACAGTGATTATTACCAATACAGCCCATTATATTTCTGGCACCCAGGTTTGGAAAGCCACTTTCATCAACTTCCATGTCAACTCCACAGGTATCAACTTCCACATCCTGGATATATTCTTTTAGATAGCTGTTTACTTCATCTATATCATCATAGCTGATACCGGGAATTGAAAATGTCTGCCTGGTACCTATATGAAAATCTCCATTTCCCCATTCTTTGGCAATATGACGAACATATTCTAAATTATCTGCATCTACTACAGCCCCAGGAACCCTCATCTGTAACATACATTCACCATCTACTTTTGACTGGCGAAAACAGTTAGAGGTTAACTCACCTACATTAATATCAATATCTTTACTTTTAGTCATCTAAATTACCTCCTAATCTATTAGATTTTTGACTTCTGAATAATTAAAAACCGGTCCATCTACACAGACATATTTATCACCAATTTTACAGTGTCCGCATTTTCCAATACCACAGGACATTTTTCTTTCAAGAGAAACCCAGATGTTTTCTTCCTTAACATTCTGAGCAGCACAATTATTAAAAGCCGCATCCATCATTGGAGGTGGTCCTACAATTACTACATGATAATCTTCTAAACTATCAAAGGGAACCTGATCAATACATTCTGTTACAAAACCAGTTTTAAAACCTTCAATTTTTTCATTATCAAGGGTGTAGACTGTATCAGTAAATCTGTTTTCATATTTTCTTAGAGCATCTTCATATAAAATAGATTCCTGATTTCTAAATCCGGTTAAAAAATATACCTCTCCCATATCAGCAAAATTATCATATAAATGTTCTAAAAGACTGTTTACAGCACAGACTCCGGTACCTCCGGCTACTACAACTACATCATTTCCCTCAAATTTTTCCAGAGGAAAGTAGTTACCATAGGGACCTCTTAAAAATAGGTCATCACCTGCTTCTAAATCAAAAGTTTCATTTGTTAGTTTTCCTACTTTTCTGATTGTAAATTCTAAGTAGTCATCTCCTATTCCACTGACTGAAATAGGGGCTTCTCCGATTTTAGGTAGTGAAATTTGAAAAAACTGTCCTGGTCTGGCATCCTTATTACACTTTACTTTAAAAACATATTCTTTTTCTGTCTGGGGATTTATATCTAAAATTTCATATGGTTCAGGTCTTAGTTCATTATCTTTTTTATTTTTACACATATTTACCCTCCTTTAAGCTTTCAGAGTTTGCACAGCTTGACTCAGTTTATTTATAGTAGATGAAAAAGATATCAATTCATTACAGGCATCTGTACAGCGACCACAGCCAACACACATGTGATTATCGCCAAATCTTTCTTTGTAATCAAAAATTTTATGTAGGGTTCTAAATCTCATTCTTTCTGCAGGAGTATCCCGAAAACTGTGGCCCCCAGCCATTTCTGTAAAATCATCATGTAAACAGCTGGCCCAGTTTCTTCTTCTTTCTCCGGCTTTACCGTTTTCGGTATAGGTAACGTCTCTGATTGTAAAACAGCTGCAGGTAACACAGGAGGCAGTACAGGCACCACAGCTCTCACAGCGATCATTGTACTCTTCCCACATATCTAAATCATATACTTTTTCTAAAATTTCTTCACTATCAATTTCCGGTATATTTACTCTGGTACTGTTTTCTTGAACAAAATCCGGCTTAAAATCTATTCTTTTTTCGTTTTTAAAGTAGTTTTGAAAATCACTGTCCTTAACTTCAATTTTTAGATTATTTTCATTAAATCTAAAGGCCAGACTATAGTCTTCAGCCTTATTTGTTCCCATTGAGACACAAAAACAGCTGTCCCATCCACCTTCCTGACATTCCATTAAAGCAAAGTTAACCTTATCTCTCATTCTTTTATAATACTTATCTTCAAAATCACCATTTTCTAAAAAGATGTTATCCATCCTTTTAAACCCGTGAATATCACAGGGACGGGCAAAAATTAAAAGTTCTTTATTATCAACTTCACTTTCTCTAAATTGATGTTCTGTAAAATAAAATAGGGTCTGAGTAATAGGGTGTATTACTTCCTTTGGCGAAAAATCTGACTTTTGATCGGAAACTATCTCAGACACAGACTCAATCTGTTCATAACGAATTACATCAGTAGCAGAATATCTTCCCTGTCCTTCAAAACGAACAGGGGCATATACTTTATACTTCTTTTTTAGTTCACTTAAGATTTGATCCATCCGCTCGTAATTTAACTGAAAACTCATATCATCCCTCCTAAATTTATTAACCACTTTTAAGTAAAACTTTTTTAACTAACTCTATATCCTCTTCTTCAACCTGCTTTTTTGCCATTTCTTTGATAGAAACTGTTGGTTGGTGTAAAAGTTTGTTTACTAATCTGTGAGCCAGATCTTCTACCACCTCGGAAGCTGTATCATTAGACTTTTCTAAACGATGTCTGGCTCTGGCAACTTCTTTTTTCTCAATTTTTTTTGCTCTGCTGCGCATATCTTTAATTATTGGCACACATCTTCTTTCTTTAAGCCAGCTTTTATATTTATTTAGCTGATTATTAATTATCTTTTCCGCTTTATCTGTTTCTTTTTTTCTCAGCTCAATATTTTTATTAACAATTTCTTTTAAATCATCAATATTATAAAGGTGGATTCCAGAAATATCTTTAAACTCAGGATTAATATCTCTGGGCACTGCAATATCAATCATAAATAGAGGACCTTTTTTACTTTTAAGTATCTTCCTGTCACTTTCTTTATTTAATACAAGATGAGGAGCTGCTGTAGAAGCAATAATAATATCCACTTTATTGATATAGTCGGCTACATTTTCCCAGTTAATAACTCTGCCACCATATTTATTGGCCAGTTTTTTACCATTACTGTAAGTTCTGTTGGCTACTAAAATTCCCTGAACACCATAACTGACCAAATTTTTTAAAACTAATTCACTTGTTTCTCCGGCTCCTAAGATCATTACTTTTTCACCAGAAAGTGAGCCAAATACTTCTCTGGCCAGTTCAACAGCTGCATAACTAACAGAAGCCGCTCCCTGATTAATGGAGGTTTCAGATCTGACTTTTTTGGAAACTCTAATTCCTTCAGTAAATAGTTGATTAAAATAACAGCCTGTAATATTCATTTTTTTAGCAAAATCATATTCATCCTTTATCTGATTGATTATTTGTGATTCTCCGATGATCAGCGAATCAAGACCGGCCCCAACTCTATAAAAATGTTTTATTACAGCCATCTCATAATTAAAATAGAGATAGGGTAACAATTTAGATTTTTTTAAGCCTGTCATATCTTTTATGATAGATATAATAATTTCTTCAGCCTTTTTCTGCTCATCTGCTAAAACATAAAATTCCGTGCGATTACAGGTCGATAGGAAAAAGAATTCTTCTATATAATCTTTCTTATTTAATATTGCCGCTATTTTTTCTTTCTTTTTCTTATCTAAATAAACTTTTTCTCTAACTTCTAAGGGAGCACTTCTGTGATTTAATCCGATTTGAAGAAAATCCATTATAACCTCCTTTCTTTTTTGTGAATATTTTATCATTACTTCTCAAAAAATTAAGCTCATTTTTATTGTACTAATGAGCAGGTATAATGTAAAATAATAATATTTAATTAATATCATAAGTAATTACTTATACTTAAAGCAAAAAACTAGATTCTTTTTAAATAATCTTTGAAACGACTAAAAAATGGAGAATGATATTTAGAATCATGATAAATTATCTTAAAATTCCTGATTATATTTAATTCTTCTATATTCAAAACAACAAGTTCTCCTCTATTTACTTCATCCCTGACAGAAATTTTAGGTAAAATAGATAAGCCAAAATCTGCTGTAATAGCTTTTTTGATAGCCTCAAAATTATTTAATACATGTTTGATATTATAATCAATTTGAGACTCCTCTAATTTTTTGATAGCTAAGTCTCTGGTTCCACTCCCTTCTTCTCTTAGGATAAAGTTTTCCCCGGCAATATCACTTAAGTTTAGATTACTGGCTTTTTTTGAAAAATAATCAGGACTTGAGACAACAACTAACTCATCTTTTCTAAATATTTCGGAATTTATTTCCTCTTCCCTAAAAGGTCCTTCTACAAAACCTATATCTAGATCATTATTTAAAATATGATCAACAATATGGTCGGTATTATTAATATATAAAGGCATTTTTAATTCTTGATGATCTTTTTTAAAATCATTTATAATATCCGGTAAAATATAGGTGCCTATAGTCATACTCGCTCCAATTCTTAACTTTCCTGCCTTGAGATTGGCTATCTGATGCAGCATATCTTCTGATTCAGCTGTGAGGCGGATTATTTTTTTGCTGTATTTATATAAGACTGTACCACCATAAGTAAGTTCCAGTCTATTTTTTATTCTTTCAAAAAGTTTTATTCCTACTTCATTTTCTAATTTAGTTATAGTCTGGCTGACAGCAGGTTGAGACATATATAGTTTTTCAGCCGCCGCTGTCATACTTTTGCTTTCACAAACTGTTTTAAAGACTTTGAGACTTCTTAAATTCATCTTTTTACTCTCCTTGAAATACATAATTAGTGATTTATATTATTATAACATTATGATAACATAATTCTCAATTAACCAATAATTTCAGCTGATGACAGTTAATTTTGAAATAAATAATAATTTTTTTGAAATTGAATAAAATAATAAAATAAACAATTCAGACATATATTTGACAGTAAAAAAATATTGTGTTATTCTTCACATGGAATAATTGAGTAATATTTCACAAATATTATAAATCTACTGAAGGAGGTTAATATATGACTGCAGAAAAGCGAACTCAGGCAGAATTATTTTCACCAATTAAAATTAATCAGACCGAGATCAGAAACCGAATTGCCATGGCTCCTATGGGAATTGGTGGTCTGGTTACAGAAGATGGTTGCTTTACAAAAAGAGCCAGAGATTACTATGTAGAAAGAGCCAAAGGTGGAACTGGTTTAATAATCACCAGTGTAACCAAGGTTGAAAATGAAATTGAAGAATTTGAGCCGGGAGTTTTTCCTAATGTATCAATTAATCCTGTTCACTTTGTAGAAACAGCAAGTGAAATGATCGAAAGAATTCATGCTCATGATTCGAAAGTATTTTTACAGCTGGCAGTTGGCTTTGGAAGAGTAGCCTCCCCTGCTATGTTAAAGAAAAAACCTGTGGCTCCATCAGCTATTCCTAATTACTGGGATCCTTCTGTTACATGCAGGGAATTAAGTACTGAAGAAGTAGAAACTTTAATCTCTAAAACAGTTGCTGCAGCAGAAATTGCAAGAGAAGCAGGTTTTGACGGAGTAGAAATTCACGCAGTTCACGAAGGTTATCTATTAGACCAGTTTGCAATTGACCTTTTTAATAATAGAACAGATAAATATGGTGGAAACTTAAAAGAAAGATTAAACTTCCCGAATGAAATAGTTAGAGGAATCAAAAATGAGCTGGGCGAAGATTTCCCCGTTACTCTAAGATACAGTATCAAAAATTATATTAAAGACTGGGGCAAGGGTGGTCTCCCAGAAGAAGACTTTGAAGAAAAAGGTAGAGACCTTGAAGAAGGATTAAAAGCAGCCCAGATTTTAGAAAAGTCAGGATATGATGGTTTAACTGCTGATGGTGGTTCTTATGATGCATGGTACTGGGCCCATCCTCCAATTTACCAGGAGCACGGATGTTATTTACCATTAACAAAAAAATTAAAAGAAGTTGTTGATATTCCGCTAATAATAGCCGGTCGAATGGGGCTGCCAGATCTGGCTCTTGAGACAATTGATAAAGGAGAGGCAGCAGATATGGTCTGTCTGGGTAGACCACTGCTCTCAGATCCACACTGGGCGAAAAAAGTTAAAGAAAATAATGATCAGAATATTAGACCCTGTATCGGCTGTCATGACGGCTGTCTGGGTAGAATCTTTGAAGGTAAACCTCTCTCCTGTGCAGTAAATCCTGCCTGTGGTCGTGAAGAAAACTATGCTATTCCAAAAGCAAGAGAAAAGAAGAATATTATGGTTATCGGTGGTGGAGTTGCAGGTATGGAAGCAGCTCGCACTGCAGCACTTAAGGGGCATGATGTAGAGTTATTCGAAAAACGTTCTAAACTAGGCGGTCATGTAATAGATACAGCTGAAATGGAATTTAAAAAGGATGAAGAAAGATTAATTAACTGGTATCAAAATGCTCTAGAAAATAATGGAGTAGAAGTCAATCTGAATCAGGAAATTAAAACAGAAAATATTGATGATAAATATGATGAAATTGTTGTAGCTACTGGCTCAAGCTGTTTCCAGCCAGAAATAAATGGGATTGATAGCTGTGAAAATACAACAACAGCTACTAATCTGCTGCTTGGAGAAGAAAAAGCAGAAGATAAAACAATTATAATTGGAGGCGGTTTAGTAGGCTGTGAAACTGCTTACTGGCTTGCAAAAGATGGTAAAGAGGTTACAATAATTGAACAGTTAGACGAATTAATGAAATCTGGCATTAGTGTACCTCATGCAAATGAAAAAATGCTTAAAGACTTAATGAATTATGAAAATGTTAAGACAATCACCGGAAAAACAGTTGTTGAAGTTAATGAAAATACAGTGACTTTAATTGATGATAATGCAGTTAAAGAAGAACTTAATGCTGATACCATTGTAACAGCAACTGGATTAAAACCAGACAAAAGTCTGTATAATGAACTCGAAAAAGAATATGCAAATTTACATTTAATTGGTGATGCCAGAGAACCTCAAAATATTATGCATGCTATCTGGGAAGGATATGAAATAGGACGCAGTATTTAAATGAAATAATAATAAATAATCGAGTAGGAGGAAAATAATTAATTTATTACCTCTTACTCGATTTCTAGTTTAATTTTTAATCAGCAATATTTAACAAAATTAAATACTATTGATATTTTTCTCGTTTTTCCACTGTTATTATTCAAATTATTAAGTTTATCAATTTCATATCCAATTCACTCTGGCCAATACTCAGGCGAAGTGTCTCTAAAATTTTAGATTCAGACATCTGATTCACCTGCCCTTCTTCGTATTCTCCAGATACTTATATTATAACTCATCAGCAACTAATAATGCCAATTTATTATTTTTTCTTTCCCATAATAAGAAAAACACTGATCACCAGTTTGCCAGTCCTAATTTCTCAAAAACGACCGGTTCCAACAGGTCTAGAATCTGAGCCTGCATTTCCTTTACGGCCTCCTGAAACTTAAACCAGTGAGTCTGCTGATAGGTTTCACTCTTCCAGCTATAACAATTTTTTAAGAATTTAAAGTGCTTTGAAAAATAATCCAGACCCAGGCGCTGCCAGCTGCAGCTGCGGTCAATTTTTAAAAAGCCAGTATTTATTTTTACCGCCTTATTAAACCAGAGTGAGGGATCATAATCTTTTAGCTTTTTTGCTCCATATTCCTTTTTTAAACTTAATTTTTTGCAGCAGTTAATTCTTTGCTTACTGCTGTTAAACTTAAATAATTCCGGGCATTCTGATTTTTTACCGATTACCGCGGCAAGGTCAGCAAGTAATTTTTCTTTTTCAGATTTGATCTCTGCTGCAGTGACTGACGGATCCTGATTCTTCTTTAGCTCTTCGAAGATCCTGCCGGCGGCTTTTAAAAAGGTCTCCTTATTATCCCGCAGAGAATTAGATTTACAGAGGCGGGGATCCCGCCAGAGGGCATGAGGAATATCCGGTTGGTGGCCGGCTGCTGCATGCCCAATTTTATAAACTGATCGATCAAAGATTGAACTCAACTTCTGCTGGATCCCTTCCACCAGGTTAAACTCATCATAATAGCCGACAAAGTTTTGATGAGCAAAGCTGTCGGCAAAAGAGTGAATAGCCAGTCCCATTTTATAGAGATTATTTGAATTAAGTCCCAGTTTAAGCGCCCTGCGGGCATTTTTGCTGTCTGGAGTTGTGTTTAATAAATGAAGCTTACCATCACGACGGCGGGCTGAATCTGCCAGAGGATCACCAGGAATAAAATGGAAAATCGGATAAATGCGGAATAATTTTTTCTTTGGCTTAGTAATATTTTTAGTCTGAGAAATGTAGTTGCTGTAAACTGCTTGATTTTCAGCAGTTATATTATAGATTAAATCATTGTCATCAATATACTGGCTGGAATAGGCAATTATCTCTGCATCGGCTGGCTTAAAACCAGCCCTGACAGTTATCAGATAGGTCATGTAATAATGAAATTCAATGTTCAATTTTATCACCTCATTTTAGTCTTAAACTCTATTTCGAGCTCAGTCAAACTTTTCCTGCTTTTTAGTGAAAATTTTCTCAAAATTATTTATAATAAAAAAAACAGCCCTCAATTAAACAATGAGAACTGCTCTTAAAATTATAATTTATTTTTAGTTTAACAATATTTAAGCATAGTTAAATACTTTTAATTTTGTCCGTTTTTTATAACATAAATATCCTTGGAATTTCTGGCCACCTCATTATTAAGATAATTGAAGACACTTTTTATCTCATTAATATCCGTTCTTAGAGCGGTCTGCCCCATCGTTAAACGAACAGTTTGATCATAAATTATATCAAGTCGGTCATCCATCTCTTCAAATTTTAAATCTACTTCATTAAATCTCTCGTCTATCTCACCAAACTTTTCATCTATTTCTTCAAACCTATCATCTATTTTGTCAAATCTTCCATCTATTTCTTCAAACTTAGCGCTAAACTTATCATCAAGCTGACCAATACGATTTAGAATTTTATCTAAAGTTCCAGATTCGGGCATCTTTTCTATCCCTCCTCTCTTCGTATTCTCCATATATTAATATTATATATTAAAATGATTATAATTAGCAAATAAGATCTATTAATTTTCCTTACCCAGACAGCACTTCTTATATTTCTTGCCACTGCCGCAGGGACAGGGATCATTCCGTCCAACTTTTTCTTTTTTGACAACTGTTTGCTCTCCCACTGATCCTGAATTTGATTTACCCGAAGTAGATTTAGACTGCTGCTGTGCTTTCTTAAAAACTTCTTCAGGAGTATGACCTTTAAGAACCCACATTCTTGTATTATTATGAAGATTATTTAAAGAATCAATTAAAATATCAATATTATCAGAATCAAGAAAATCGTATTCAGTCTGTATTTTGTCCAGTATTTCCCAGGTGCTTAAATCATTTTTTATATCTAAATTAACCATAAAAATTAATTCACTGGCATCATCTTGAGAGAGGTCAAAATTATTCAATAAGCTTTTTTTAAATTTCTGCTGGGCTGAATTCCATTTTTCATGTTCATGCTCTCCGGCATAAATAATTTTCTTTTTCCTCGGGGAATAATAATCAAGATTTGATCTCATTTCTATCTCTTCAATTATATCTTCAGGCTCCAGCATTCCAGGGTTTATATAATAATTATCAAAACGCTCAATATAATAAGTAGATAAAAACTCCTCTTCAACCACCCGGTCAAATCGGACAAAATCTATTTTCTGACTGTGATATTTATTAAAGAATTCATATATCTGAGCAATTCTTAAAACCCCATAATAGGCCAAGAGTCCACGCACAAAAATAATTATTTGATCATTCAGTTTAATTTTGTGCTTTATCTCCTGTTTATTTATTAGTTTTTCGATCAAGTCTGCAAGGTCAGAAGGAATTCTAACTGAAGTCTCATCTTCACTGTCAACCAAATCTAAAATTCCTCGCTCTGCAAAGTTATACAGTCCTGGAGGATTAATATCGAATAACTTAACCAGAACTCTATTATTATTCTGCTGCCGTTTAATTATTTTTTTTAAAAATTGAATATTCCTGGAAGAAAGATAGCCCAGCCAGAGATTTAAATTGTTTTTAATTTTCTGCTCCAGTGCCTCTACTAGCTCTGCTTTATTTAACTGGCTCAAACCTTCAAACTGCCAGCGGTGAGATAACTCTTTTAATTCCTTCTTAGTAAAATTTGAAAGAAAATGCTTAAAACTTCCCTTTTCATCTATCATAATAAATTCTCCTACTTAAATATTTTTGCTTCCATATGGTTAGATTTAGCTTCAAATATCCTGCTACAATTATACCACAGTTCAGCCAAAATAAAAAAGTCCCGCCTATTATAGTGAGATTAGAAATCATACTAAATCTATTTTTACTTTCCTATTCAATGCTTTTGCAATTTTATTAACTGTCTCAATTCCTGGTTCGTTTTCACCATTTTCTATTCTAGAAATAACTAACTGCCTCAATCCAGCTCTAGCAGCCGATTTTCCTTAATCAAGCTCATCATCTTCATCTCCAAATAACAGGTAGCCATACCCACCTTCAATTAGATACTCATTATATCTACTCTCTGGAATTTTATTTTTTTTTTTAGCTATCATTTCTTCAAGTCTTTTATTCAGTTTTTTAATAGTTTTACTGCTGAGATTATCTGAATTGTTTTCCAGTAAAATTTTAACATTAGATGGTTCTTTAATTAATCTTAGTTGATTATTATGAGATTGGTCAGGTAAAGAACCATTTTCATATCTATGATAAGTTATTTCTCCCCAGCCTAATAGTCTGCTCATTTCTTTCTATGTAGTATAAAAAAATCCCAGCAGCTTATTTGCTAAACCACCGGGATTAATAATTAAATTATTTGCTTTTTCTCATTATTGTCAGCCACCGCATTCTTAAGCTGATCAATTTTCACTGCCAGTTTGCCCTGTTCAAGGCTTAGACGAGCAGTTTGATCGTGAATCTTATTTATTGTATAATTCAGCTCATCAAATTGATCACTGTGTTTTTTTAATGTTTTATTGATATTAAATAATTTAATATCCTGTTCTGCAAGCACATTATCCAGCTTATCAAAGCGTTGATCATGTTCAGTTAATTTTGTTTCTATATTATTTAATTTTTCATCGTGATCATCAAGTTTATTTTCGATTTTTTCAAAGCGTTTATCATGATCATCAAGCCTTTTATCTATCTGATCAAAGCGCTTGTCGTGATCATCAAGTCTTTTATCAATCTGATCAAAGCGCTTGTCGTGATCATCAAGTCTTTTATCTATCTGATCAAAGCGCTTGTCGTGTTCATCAAGCCTTTTATCTATCTGATCAAAGCGCTTGTCATGATCACCAAGTTTTTTCTCAATTTTGTCAAAACGCTTATCGATTTGAGAAAATTTGCTATCCAACCTCTTATCCAGCTGGTCAAAACGGCTGACAAGTGTCTCTAAAATTTTAACTTCTGACATCTGATTCACCTGCCCTTCTTCCTATTCTCCATATGTTATATTATACCGCATACTGCTCCTGATTAGCAAATAATATTTGCCCTGATTTTTCTGGAAGGCTGCTCATTCTGAATAAAACCGAGAATTCTCCATACTCTAAAACTACATTTAAGGGATCAATTCTCCATTCAGGAGTCAGATATCTCTCTAAAGAGTTATATAAAAGCTCAGGTGTTAAAACTCCATAATAAACTGCACTACAAACTGCATATTTAATGTAACTGTCATTTAATCAATAACAATGTCTATAAGTTCTTCTTCTACTTCTGTCAGATTAATATTTTCAAATTCTATACTTTTATCTTCAATAGGATTATAGCCATAGTCTCTGTATTTAAAATATATTTCTTTATAAACCGGGCCATGGGCCCAGGCTTCACAGTCATTATCAAATAAAAACTCATCATAAAATGTTTTATAAAATCCCTGACTATAATATAGTAACTTCTGCAGAGCTAAAGGCGTTACTTCACCCAATTCTTTAAGCAAATATTTAATAACACTATCAATCTTATTTTCTGTTTTTAGATTATTATTATGAAGTTTTTTTACAGCCTCTACCAAATCTCTATAAGCTTTAGTTGTAGCTTTAGATTTATTTATTTCTGCCAATTGTCTCATATAACCATAATCATCTTTGACTTTTTTTAAAATCTCAGAATAACTTTTGGAAGGTATATCTCCATCCAAATACCGGGTTAATGTAGTTTCTGTGAATGTCAAATAATATTTTACACTTTTCGCTCATTAAGATTTTACACCTAAGATTTTCCAAAAATGGTTTCTCTGTGAGTTAATCTGTAGCTATCACCATCTAAATTGATAATTTAGCATTTGCGAATTATGAAGCATTAAATTAAAGCTTTTAAAAAAGAAAAAATCCCACCTATTACAGTGAGATTAGAAATCAAACTAAATCTATCTTTACTTTTCTATTCATTGCTTTTGCAATTTTATTAACTGTCTCAATTCTTGGTTCACTTTCACCATTTTCTATTCTAGATATAACTGACTGTCTCATTCCCGCTCTAGCAGCCAATTCCTCCTGTGATAAACCTTCATCTAACCTTAATAACAATATTTTTTTCCTTAATTCATAAACAGGATCAAATTCCTCAACTGTATCTTTTAAATCATTTCTGTTTTTAATTAATTCTTTAAAAGAATCATCCTTATTTCTAATTTCATATTTATTTCCCATTGTATTTTAAACCTCCTGTATAATTAATATTGTTGAATATATATCAAAAATATTTACCCTTCTAATTCAGCTATAATTTTTTCTTTCTTCTGTCCGCTAAGCTAATTGCACCTGGCGGAGTTCTCCTAGTTTTTTTAACTATTCCATGAACTAATATATAAACTTCGTGATCATCAATAAAATATTTAAAGAAAAACACTCTATATATATTAGACCTGTATTTTGCTCTCAAATACCATAAATTATCATAAC
>Ga0182236_100117_pt1 | contig 23702 bp, 17 predicted proteins | sample hydfratesGB_TF_A_FD_132422 | JGI IMG/M metagenome (GOLD analysis project Ga0182236, IMG submission 132422) | Subsurface microbial communities from deep shales in Ohio, USA - hydraulic fracturing test GB_TF_A | ecosystem: Environmental > Aquatic > Deep subsurface > Shale gas/oil reservoir >... | reverse complement strand
TATAAATCTATTCAATTCAACAAAGTCTTCTTCAGATGAATTTCTTATCCTTTTTTGCATTGAAGTATCTACGACACCTGGTGAAAAAGAGTAAACACTGTATTCAGTATCTTCTAATTCGAGGGCAGAGGTTTCTGTAAGTAAATTTATTCCCGCCTTAGATGAACAATATGGAGCCCAACCAAAAACTGCTCTCTTAGCTGCTCCAGAAGAAATATTCACTATATCTTTCTTCACTGGAATATCTCTTGTGTATTTTATAAAATTATTTATCATAATTGATGGAGCTATTAAGTTAAGTGTAATGTTTCTGCTTATATCCAAATCATCTGATCTACCCATAGGTTTTATTGGTTCTACAGTTCCAGCATTATTTATCAAAGTGATCTTTTCTACTTTGTTTTTGTCGATTTTATCAACAATTTGTTTTATCAAACTTTTTATTTCCTCAATTCTGGTTAGATCAAATTCATAATAATCCAAAACACAATTTTTATGATCAGCAAGATCGATAAGATCTAAGTTTTTAGTCCTTGAAATACAAGCCAATTGATTGTCAGGTGATACCAGTTTTTTTGCTATAGCTTCGCCAAGACCTTTAGATGTTCCTGTAATAATGAAAAAATTCATTATAACAACCTCCTAAATTTAATTACTTAGTATATCTTTTAAAAAAGACTTTTGTATATTATAATTATAATATAGTAAATTAAAATAAAATAAGAACAATACCAATAACATTATACTAAAATTATTATTTTTATAAAATGGAGGTACGATGATGAAAAAGTTGAATATCTTGGTTATTTTTCTCTTAATTATGGTTTTTTCTTTATCATCCAATAATATTTTAATTAAAGGGTCATTAGATAACTCCGACAATATTTTTATTCAAAATTCTGTTATGACAGTTATTATCGATAGCAAAGACGGTGATTTAATATCTATACATTCAAATATTAACAAAAAGAATTTTTTAAACAATCACGACATTATTATACAAAATCATTCTGTAAATGAATATATAATTGAAGATATTGAAAATGGATATAAAACTATTGAAAAGTCAGATAACTTTGAAGTAACTACTTACTACACTCTAAATAATAATTTTCTTAACCTTAAAACTGAGATAAAGAACATTTCAGACCAAGCTAATTTATTAAAAATGAATGAAATTTTAGATTATGATGGAATAAGCCACAATTATTTGTCTAAAAGTTTTTTAAACGAAAATTTATTTTCAATTCAGGTTGAAAACACTTCAATGATTTATGGATCTTTAAATGACGAAATAAAAAGAATGATCACCAATGGAAACCGAATATTTTCGTCTCCTAAATTTGCCAAATTAAACTCTAAAGAGACTTTCACTTTTAACAGATTTTTTGAAGTGGGAAAAGATATAGCCTCACTACATAAAGATTACATGGACAGAAAGGGAATTGAATATAAAACATATACTGGAAATATTCATATAAAAGATGCGAAAGATTTAGAGTTTATAAACATCAATTTAAAAGAAAAGTTCTTTGAATCAATTTTAACCAGGACTTATACCGATAAAAAAGGGAATTATACATTATATTATCCAAAAAAGTCTAATTTATATTTCGAATTTGAAAACAAAAACTTTTCAAGTGATAAATTTTATGAATTGTCTACAGAAGTAGATTTAGAACCTCAAATTAACGATTTTTTTTATATGCCTTCTCTAACAGAAGTAACAACAAATGGCATAACTTTTAACTACAGGACACTTATCCCATCGAAATCCATAATACACATTTTTAAAGATGGTGAAGAAGTAGCTTTAATACAAAATAACTATCCAAAAGAGTACCACCAACTAAAAGTTATGAATTTAAAGCCAGGTACACAATATTACTATTATGTAGAAATACCAGAAACTTATGGCAGTGAAAAAATTCTTTCTCCAATAAAAAAATTTAAAACTAAGCCCGAAAAAATTGAACCTTTTAATTTTGTAGTTTATGGAGACAGCCAAATATACAACAAAAGACATGAACTCGTAGTAGATACAATATACAATAATCATGGATACCCCAGTTTTATTGTAAGAGTAGGCGACCAGGTTGAAAAAGGTCATGATGAGCAAATGTGGTCAGATCATTTCGAAGCATCATACAAATTAACAGGCTCTGTCCCAGTTTATTTTGCCCTTGGTAATCACGAATACAATGATGATTTATACTATAATGCTCTGGACTTACCAGATGGTGGAGGGAAAGACAACGAAAGGTATTATTCCATAGACTATTTAAACGTTCATTTCATATTTTTGGATTCAAATATCACAGAAACACAACCAGAATTCAAGTCTCAATTAGATTGGCTGGAAAACGATTTAAAAAATACCGATAAAAATAAGTTTATTTTTGTTTCTTACCATCACCCTTTCTGGACTCAAGCACAAGAATACGGAGAGATGGAAGAAAATTATCCCCAAGGGCATTACAACACAAAACACTGGCTACCTTTATTCAAAGAATATGGAGTAGACGCAGTATTCAACGGACACATACATGCTTATGAAAGATATTATAAAGATGGCATACAGTTTGTGACAACAGGTGGTGGAGGATCCAAATTAAACGAATTACACACAGCTGAACCACTACCTTGGAAAGAGTTTGAACTGTTAAGACATCTAAACTACGTCAGCGTTGAAATACATGATAATAAAGCTGTATTTACAATTTATTCTGTAGCGTATGCCCCATCAAAAGACACACCAGAAATTTACACTCCTACTAATGAAATAATAGATCAGTTTGAAGTGATAAAATAATTTTGGAGGATTTTATGCAACAAATAATAAAAAACTTAGCTATTACAACAAAAAAATTAATAGAAAACGATATAGATAATTCTTTAGAACTATTGGGCTTCAAAAACGGGGATTATTTCTATATAGAAGAATTAGTTTCTAAAAGAGACTATGAATTTTTAAAAGAAACAATAAAAAATAACAAAGATTATGAAAAAGTTCTTAACAACTTGGTTTTTAATTACTATAATGCTTTTTTAGCTTTGAAGATCGTCAAAAAAAAGGGCATTTTCTCTCCAACTTCTGATACTTTTGATAACCAGATTAAAGAGATATCTCACAATATAGAATATTTTAAAACTTTTGAAAACAAATTTTTAATAAAGATCCATCGAGAAACTGAAGAAAAAATCGAAAAAGTTTTTGAGAAATTTGATTTATGGGAAAAAGACGATTTAATGGGTTGGTTCTATCAATTTTACAACTCAGACAAAAAAGACATGTTATCAAAATCACAGATTTTTACTCCCCAATGGGTTGTCAAATACATGGTTGACAATAGTTTTAAACTTTTAAAAGATCCTATTAATGCAAAAATAATAGACCCGGCGTGTGGTAGCGGTAATTTTCTTATTTATATCTATGATAAATTAAAAGATTTATACATTACCAAAGGATATAAAAAAGTTGATGCGATAAAAAATATATTAAAAAACAACATTCACGGTTTAGATTTAGACGAAAGAGCTGTACAAATAGCAAAATTTTTATTAACAATAAAAGCCATTGAAGATGGTTATACAGATAAAATAATTTTTAACATCTCTACGCCAAAAGACTCAACCTCCACGGTAAAAATAATGGGAAGCTTATCTCCAAAAAAGATAACCACTGAAGACAAAACTAAATTTTCTGAAATTTTAAATAAAAAATATGACCTTGTCATAGCAAATCCTCCATATACCGACTCAAGAGAGTATAACGAAAAATTGAAAGATAAAATAAAAGAATTCTATGATGATTACAAAAAGAATTTGTACACATGTTTTATAGCAAAAAATTATGAATTACTTAATAATAACGGGATAATTGCAATGATTACCCCACAAACTTTTATGTTCATTTCTTCCTATGAAAAGACAAGAAATCTTATATTAAATAAACTTAATATAGAAAGATTTGTTCATTTCGGTCTTGGAGGAGTATTTGATTATGCGTTAGTAGATACAGCATTATACATATTAACAAAACAGCATGTAGAAAAAAGTACTTTTATCGATCTTACAAAAATAGATAAAAATGAATCTAAAAAAGATTTGCTTGAAAGTTTATCCAATAACTCAAGTAGGGTGCACCAGGTAGATCAAAATTTATTCAAAAAAATACCCGGCAAAAAGTTTGTATATTGGTTGGACAAACCATTTTATAAAATCTTTAAAGAAAAAAAACTTGAAGAATTTTGTGATATAAGGCAAGGTATAGCTACGGGAAACAACAAAAGATTTTTGAGGTTTCAGTGGGAAATACCAAATGAAAAAATAAACTTTGATGGCAAAAAATCTACCAAGAGATGGATCCCTTATGTAAAAGGGGGCCCACATAGAAATTGGTTTGGAAACTATTATTGGTTAATTAGTTTTGACGAAAAAAGCAAATCCGAATTGCAAAACATGGGTAATCACCTTCCTTCTAAACAATATTACTTTAAAGAAGGAATAACCTACACTATGACAACCTCAAAAGGTTCTACTTTTAGATATTTACCCCCCAACATGATGTTTGACTGCAAAGGAAGTTCTATTTTCCCAAAAAATAAAGAACACATATTTTTCTTTTTAGGCTTGCTCAACAGCAAACTCACTACCTACATTCTAAAATTCTTAGCTGGAAGTGTAGACCTTGAAGTTGGAGATCTAAAAGAATTACCCGTACCAGATTTATCAAACAAAAAGTCTTTGGTGAAAAGCATAACTGAACAATCAAAAAAAATATATAATCTAAAAAAACAAAATATGGAAATTTTCCCCGAAGAATTGTTCAATAAAAGTTTTATATCAAATTTATTCGGAAATAATTTTGAAGAAATGTTCAACAATTTTATTCGTTTAAAGATAAAAGTCGATTATGATATACTTCAAGAAGAATCAAAATTAAACGACTTGGTTTTAGAATTATATGGTTTAAAAGAAGAGAAAAAAACATTAAAAAAAGAATTCAAAGATTATCTTGACGTTGACAAAAAAGAAAATCTACTAAAGTTAAACTACGACATAAACAAAACAAATGCAAAATTGTCTGATAATATCGTTAGAGTTTTAGCCTTAGAAGGATATAATATTTCAAGTATTATAAAATCAATGGATAAAATAGATTTTTCAAAAAACAATAAAATTGTTCAAGAATTTATATTTTTAATTGCAAATGAGATAATAACAAATACAACCGAAAAAAACAGCAGTATTTTGAGAATAGATGAAAATCTATTCAAACATTTGGAAAAATACCATATTGATTCTTTTTTAACCAAAGAATACCACAAAAAGGTTTTACAAAAATATCTGGAGAAAGTTTTTCCAAAAGAGCATTATAAATATTTTAAAAAAACACCTTACATAGTTTTATTGTATGAACCAGAAACTGATTTTTCTTTATTTCTCAATACGAGAAATATTACAAAAATAACATACAAAAAGATTGACCAAGAAATAGAAAACCATCTGAAAAGAATAGAAGATAAGTATGGTAAAAGTGATATAGAAAAACTTATTTTCTTTAAAAAATCTCTAAAAAACAAATTTGAAAAATACTCAGTAGAAGATACTTATGAACATTCAAACAAGTTCTTTGAAAATTTTAAAGAATTTTTGAATTATTGATCGGAGGATTTTATGCTTATTAAAGATATTTTAAAACATTTTGAAAAATCAACTGAAAACGTTATAAAAATAGAAGAAGAAACTCCACATATAGATAATTATATTTTCACCCAACAAATAATTGAAAACTATTACAAACTTTTTAGATTTTTAGATGGAGATAAATCAGCTGTGAACTTATACGGTGATTTTGGTTCTGGAAAGTCGCATTTTATAAATGTTTTCAACTACATGTTAAAAAACAAAAATTCAAATAAAATTCCAAAAGAAATTAATAACTTTAAACCAGTAAAAGCTTACAACATTGATCTTTCTTTGCATACAAACTTTGCAAACATATCAGAAATTCTGTCAAAAAAATATTTACATACAACAGAAATAATGAGTTCAGATAAAATTTTAGAAAAGCTATCATTAATGAACAATGAAGAAAAAGTTGTTTTCATTTTTGATGAAATAGAATCTTACTCAAAATTGAAAAATATATCTTTAGACCTCCAGGGGTTAATACACGCTTCAGAATCTTTTTTTAAAAATATAAAATTTATCTTTATAAGCCAGAACAAATTCAGCAACATAGATTATCTTAAACCCGTTCAAAATCGTATATCTCTATATTTACACTTAGATGATTACAATATAGAAGAAGTACTTTTTGAGAGGATATTGAAAAAAAATGATGAAAGCGTTGTTGAAGATATATTTGAAAAAAATTATGAAGATATAATTTATAGAACACCAGAAATAAAAATCAAAAACAATTACAAGATTTCTGAAAACAACAATAATAAAAAGCTCTTTTCTCGTATACACCCTCTGCAACCATATCAAATTGATGTTTTGGAAAGTATTCTTAAACAAGGAAAAAATTTATCAAACAGAACTCTGATCTTCACAATACACAAAATAATCAAAGAAAAATATTTAGAGAAAAATGTAGAAAAATGGATAAAAATTTCAGATATTTACGATGCCATATTTGAAGACAACGAAACAAACGAACTATACAAAACTCTTTATATATTGGAAAAAACTCTTTTTTCAGAATTTGGAATTCCGGAAAAAACTTTGATCAACTTCATGTACTCGACTTTTATAGAGCCTCGTGAAGATGCAGAAAAAAAAACAAAAATATTATTGAAGAAACTTTTTGAAGAAAACAGAGTTTACCTTTTAAATGGTAATATAAAAATATCTTCAGAAGAAATTATAAAAATAGAAAATATGATAAAAGAAAAAATAAAAAAAGAAAAATCGTCCTTGACCAAGGAAATTATGTCTATATTCCTAAATAAAAAATTGGGAACAAATGAATTAAAAAACATCAACATATCTTTTAATCATCATAAAATACAGAATAAGAACAGCTCTCATTCTTTGGAAATATTTTATAACGAGAACGAGATGAAGCTAAGAAGACAAGCTATAAAGAATAAAGAAACGATATATTTACTTTTAGAAAAATCTTCAAAGGTAGATAAACTTACAAAAGAAATTTCAGTTGTTAAAAATATCTTATCTAATGAAAAAAACGAAAGAACACTAACTTATTTACAAAATAAAAAAAGATCTTTAATTCAAGATTTGTTTGATGAATTAAAGATTTTAACAAACAATTCTCTTTTAATAAATTCAGTAAACAAGCCAATAAAAATAGCCAATTTTCCAAATGACTTAATAAAGTATTATAAAGAAAATTTTGAAAGACAAAATGGAGAAATTTTAAGTCAAAAAGAATTAAAAGAATATCAACAGTTTTTAGAAAATATTCTTTTTGAAATAAAAGTGTTTCCAACAATAAAACTTTATATAAAAGACATGGATTTTGATGAAAACAAAAAAGATAAAACAGTCGCCGAAAATAATTATAAAATCTTTAAAAAAACATTTGAAACCTTTTGGAAAGAAAAATTCAATGAAAAAATCTCTCTTAAAAAATATCAATCAAATTATAAAAATATGTCTTTGCACGATTTAATTTAAAAAAGCTCCCTTTTAAAGGGAGCTTTAATTATATCCTATATTATTTAAATTTCACTATTATAGCTGGATCGAGAACTCTGAAAGTAAATGTTTCCATTATGTAGAATTTTACTTTTTCATCTGTAGATGAATGATAACCTATAGAAAAATCTTTACCTATAGTCATTTCCAAATCTTCATGATCAACTGGTAACAATAAGGCTCCTTCAAGAACATGAGAAAACATAACTTTGTTTCCTATAGTTTCTTCTAATTTTCTCATTAGTGGGTAATTCTCTGATAATTTGTTAATCTTTTTCCATACTTTTGGACCGACAACTAAAACATAATTATCTCCAACAAAAGACTCTTTTAATTTCAAAATCCCATCTGTTACAGCTTCCATTATATCAGAAGTTGATTCGCCTAATTCAATAGGTTCATTCTTAGAAGACTCTTTTAAACCAGTTATTTGAACATCTTCTAAAGAATTATAAATTGCATTTTCTTCAAAAAGAGCTGCTTTTTTAACTGCTTCTTCAAGAGAAGCTAATTCTAAGTCTACAGCACCTCTTTCAAGATTATCTAATTCCCATCTATCTAATTCAAATTCCACTCTTAATTCTACCAATGGTTTAACTTTGTATAAACCATATTTAACGCCATCTTTTTCGTCATGTGGCCCCACTCTGCCTTCTGGAACTACCGTATAGTTCAACCCTAAAGGTCCTTTTAATCCAACAATTCTTCTTGCAGATAAATATGATTCAAAAACTTCTCTTGCTCTTTTATCTATTTCAGTCCAAACACCATCAGATATAGGTGCTAAATTTCTTTTCAATACATCCATACTAATTTTCCTCCTTTCAAAAAATTATTATTTATTCATTTTTCCAAGACCTAAAGAACCGTCATCTTGATCTGAAATATTATCATCAGATTCTTCCGAGTTTCCTTTGCTATCTTCCATATGAGCTATGTTCCCCTGCTTGAATAAGTAATTTTTCATTTCTTCGTCCCATCCGGCCATATTTTTTCTTAACCATTCAAGAGTCATTATAGCATGTTCTATTTCTTCATCCCTGTTATGTGCCATTATTTCTTTTAGTTCGGCATCTGTAGCAAGTGCAACTCTTTGGTTATACCAATCAATAGCTTCGATTTCTTCCTTCAAACTGTTTAAAGCTCTGGTCATATTTTTTGTTTGTTCATCTAAAGCATCGTAAGATTCATGATAATCTCCCATATTTTCCCCGCTATATTTATTCAACGGGTTTTCACCTGCCTTTTTTAATTTTATTTACATCACGTACTAATGAAATGCTATCACTATAATTTTATCAAATTTTAAAATAAAAGTAAAGATATTATTTAGAATTTAAGTTTGTGGTATATAATCGTTTTTTAATATTACAAAGAATTTTACGTAAACTTTATATCAACTAAAAATTAACATGCAATAATGATAATAGATGAATTTTTTATTTTCATAAATCATGGGAGGTGATTTTATGAGATACAAAATAAATATACCAAACGCAAAAACAAAGGATTGTAAAAAGAAAATAGAAGAAGCTTTTAAAAAAGATGCCAGAGTAGAAGATTGTTCAGTAGATTTAGACTCAAAAACATTTGAAATTAATACGGATAAACCTTCTCAAGATATATTGTCACATTTAGAAGAGCTTGGTTATCACGGCCATATAATATAATTAATTAAAAAAACTCAAAAGATTTCTTAAAAATATAAAGATACCTTCAAAGTTTAAGAACTACAAAATCACTTTGGAGGTATCTTTATTATCTCAATAAAAGAAGAATATATCAAGAAAATACATTATACTAAGATTTCAAAGCAGATAAAATTAAAAGGGTCTAACAGATGTAACCCATTTTTAAATACTAATAAGTACAAAAAACTTGGATGCTTAGTTCCTTTAGAATTTAGAAACTAAGCATCCTTTTGTATATGGTTTTAGTAATTTTTGAGCCTAATTTTTCCAGGTCAGTTTACTTCAGCAGGAACTAAAACTTTTCTACCTACTTCAATGTTATTTGGATTTGCCATCTCGTTTAATTCAGCTAGTTTGTCCCACATTAAATTATAGTCTAATCCAATTTGATATAAGGTGTCTCCATCTTTTACTTCATATAGTTTTAAATTGTTTTCAGTTAAAACATCTTTAGAAAGCTTATTATTTTTAATTAGTTCATGTAAATTAATTGATTCAATATTTGAAATTCTAGCATCCTCTGTTGATGGCAATTCTAGTTTATCATTTTTTATCATTTCAATAATGTCGTCTCTTAATGGATGATCAAAATCTACACCAATGATTTCCCAATTATAATCTACTTTTGGTTCAATAGTTCCTTTTTCTTCAATAAATTCTCTAATATATAATCTTATAGATTTTGGATCAGATTGGAAGTGAGCATCGTGACTTAGCATACCCATACTCTTTAATCCACCATATCTGTAGTTGTTTAAAGCTAACTCAAATACCTGATCATCTTTAACTGGCTTTCCTTTGTAAGTTAAGTTCTTGATCCTTTGACCTTTTGGTTCAGAAATATCAACTTTATATTCTACTCCTTGAAATAAATCAAGATTATAGGCTGGGATGTCTTTATCAAAACTAATAGTTAGATCTCCAGGTTTATACTGATTATAATAACTTACTGACCATTCCATATATTCTTTTAATTCTTTTCCAGTAATATTAACTGCGTATAACGTGTTTGGATATTTATAAATATCGAATATATCCGCGTAAGAAACTTCTCCTTTCTTAATATTCGAAGAAGCTTTGAATAAAGCAGCTGCAGATATATCTGCACCAGTATAATGCAACTGAATTATATTAATTAGGTCTACAACTGCAGTATCTTGAACTCTACCAGCTGGTATTCCAGGTACTTCGTAATCAGGATGAAAATCTGCTGTTGCTGTTCCAATTGGGTCCTTTAGGAAAGACATTGTTTCTTGATGAGCTTTTTCTGTTATTTCTGATAAATTTTTTGATGGTTCATAATCAGCTATACTTATGTTTTCTGCTTTTTTATTAATAACTTTCCAATTTTCTCCGTCTTGTTCAAGTGTAAGATCAATTTTTACCACTTGGTCAGCCTGCCCATATTTTGCTCTTGGTGCAGTAACTAATGTGTTTCCTATTGTTTCATTAACTGGGACATGGTCATGACCGGTAATTAAAACATCTATTTCAGGTATTTCTGCAACTCTTTTTGCTGCAGAACCTTCATTTTCATGCCTTGCTTCAAGTCCTGCATGCGTCATTGCAATAATTACATCAACATTGTGTTCATTTTTTAATTCTTTTACATATTTTTCTGCTTCAGTTTTCATATCATTAAAAGTGAGATCTTCAACCTTTGGCCCATCCCATCTTGGAATATTTGGAGTAGTTAATCCTATTATTCCAACTTTTACCCCATTAAACTCTTTTATTAAATAAGGTTTTTGAAAGTTAGAACCGTCTTTTTTATAGTAAATATTTGCGGAAAGCAAAGGAAACTCTGCTTCTTTTTTCATTTTTTCGATTAATTCAAGGCCAAAATTGAATTCATGATTGCCCAACGTTAAAGCATCATAACCTATTTTATTCATTGCTTGAATCAATGGATGGGGTTGATCAAATAGCTGTGTATTGTATAAATCATCAGTCAATAAACTCCCCTGAATAGTATCTCCATTATCCAGAACAATTACATTTTCATTATTATTTTTTACTTCTTCAACAATGGAGGCTATTCTTTCAAAACCAACATTTTCATAATCTGTCATATCTGTATAAGAGTAACTTGTTAATGCTCCATGGGTATCACTAGTACCAATTACTGCAATATGAACCTGTGCTATGGCAAAAACGGAAATCAAAACAAACGTAAACACCATTAAAAATCTAAAATTTTTCAACGTCTATCCCTCCTTGTAATAGTTATTGTAAATATTTATTAACATAAATTAATAAAGGCAACTTACAAATTTGGGGATTTTTATTATATCACTTTTTACATAAAAATAAAAATCCCAAATGACACAATAATGTTTTGTACTGGTAAATATATAGATAATAAGTTCCTGGAATGATTTTTTACTCTTAAATCTGACTGCATAAAACTTTTATTAATTTTTGTTTCTACTTGAAATTAGTATAAAAAAGCAGGCTTTTTTATACTAATTTGACTTAAAAAAAACATTCCCTTATAATTAATAAAATATAATAATATAGACTATAAATAAAAAAATACGGAGGTATGAAATGAAACCAATAACAGATATCATTTATAATGAACTAAAACCTGTCATTTCTGAATTATTTGGGAATGACCTTTTAGACAAATTAGTCATTCAAGAAACAAATAATTCTAAATTTGGAGATTATCAAACAAACTTTGCGATGATTACATCTAAAGATTTGAGACAAGCTCCAAAAAAAACCGCTGAAAAAATTGTAGAGAATTTTAAAGATTCAAAAGTAATAGATAAAATAGAAATAGCTGGACCTGGATTTATAAATTTATTTTTGAAAGATGAATTTATAATAACTTCACTAATAAATTTTGATAAAAAAGATTTTGAATTCAATTTAGATACCAGAGGACAGGTAATAATTGATTATTCATCTCCTAACATAGCAAAGCCTATGCACATAGGCCATTTGAGATCAACCGTTATTGGGGATTCAATAAAGAGAATTTTGAAATTTGTTGGTTATGAAACAATAGCAGACAATCACCTTGGAGACTGGGGAACACAGTTTGGAGCTTTGATTGTAGGCTATAGAAATTTTTTAAACGAAGAAAACTACAAAAATAACCCAATTGAAGAATTGGAAAGAATTTACGTTGAATACACAAAAGCTGCTGAAGAAAACGAAGAATTAAAAGAACAAGCCAGAACTGAATTAGCCAAGCTTCAACAAGGCGAAAAAGAAAATACTAAACTTTGGAAAGAATTTATAGAAGTTTCTCTACAGGAATATGAAAAAATATATAAAAGAATGGGGATTGAATTTGATACTTACAATGGAGAATCTTTTTATCATGACATAATGCATGAAATAATAGAAATTTTAAAAGAAAAAAACTTAGCAGAAGAAGATGAAGGTGCTTTGGTAGTAAAATTTGACGAAGAAGCTAATCTTCACAATGCAATAGTACAAAAAAGCAATGGAAGTTATCTTTATACAACTTCAGATTTAGCTTGCATAAAATACAGAAGAGAACATTACGATGTAAATAAATTAGTATACGTTACAGACCACAGGCAGCAAACTCACTTTAAACAAGTTTTTAAAATAGCAGAAATGCTGGGTTGGAAAGAAGAAAAAGTCCATGTTTATTTTGGATTGATGAGATTTGCCGATGGTGTCTTTTCAACCAGAAAAGGCAATGTAATCAAACTAAAAGATTTGTTGGATAAAGCAAAAGAAAAGGCAAGAGAAGTGTTAGAAGAAAGAAACTCAACAGGCGACTTGGACACTAAAGCAGAAATAATAGGCATTGGTGCAGTTAAATATGCCGATTTATCACAAAATAGAACAAGCGATATAATATTTGATTGGGATAAGGTGTTAAGTTTCAATTCAAATTCAAGTCCTTATTTACAATATACATTTGCTAGAATAAGCTCTTTAATGAAAAAGGCTAATGTAAAAGATTTTGAGAATACTTTGGTTATAGAAAATGAATACGAAGAGAAAGTTGTTAAAAATATTCTCAAATTTCCTAACGCAGTTTTGAGAGCTGCTGAAGCTTATAAACCTAACCTGTTAACAGATTATTTATATGAACTGGCTCAAAGTTTCAATTCTTTTTATAACAATGTAAATGTTATAAAATCAGAAGAAACACAATTAAAATCAAGAATAAACATTGCCGCAAAAACGGCATTTGTTATAGGAAAAGGGCTCGATTTATTGGGAATAAAAACATTAGACGAAATGTAAAAACTTAGTTTGTCAAATTTTCGTGTTTATAATACATTTTACAAATAATAAATAGTACTCTTCAATAAATCAAATTATTGAGAAAATATAAACAACTAAAAATAATGAAGAAATATAGCCTGACTTTTAAAAAGTCAGGCTATATTTTATATTTACATTCTGTTGTACATTTCTTTTGCTATATAACTTGCAACATCATCTGCAAAAGTATTTGGGCCAAACCCTGCATCATATCCAATTTCTTTAACAAGCTCGTGAGAAATTCTTGGACCACCTGCAATCAAAATAACTTTATCTCTCAACCCTTCGGCCTCTAACAGCTCAACCAATTCTGTTAGATTTTTTATATGAATATTTTTTTGGGTAACAGTTTGAGAAACCAATAATACATCTGCATTTAGTTCAACGGCTTTAGCAACAAAATCTTCGTTTTCTACTTGGCTTCCCAAGTTATATGCTTCTATCATTTCGTATCTTTCAAGGCCATAATGTCCGGCAAAACCTTTCATGTTCATTATAGCATCTATTCCAACTGTGTGGGCATCTGTTCCAGTACTGGCCCCTATTACCACTATTTTTCTTCCTATATTTTCTTTGATATATTCATCTGTTTCTTCCATTGTCATTTTATCTACTTTTACTTTTGGAACATCTATTTCTTCAAAATTAACCGTATCTGTGAATTCACCGTATCCAATAAAAAAAGTAAATCCTTTTGTTAATTCTTTATAATATACTATTTGTGGATTCTGTAACCCCATTTTTTTTATGGTTATTTTTGCAGCTTCTACCGCCTCATCCCCACATGGGACTGGTAATGTGAAAGAAACCTGAACTTTTCCATCGTTCATTGTATCTCCGTATGGTTTAACTTTTGTTAAATCCAAAGTCTTGTCATAATCTTTTTTATTTATATTGTATAATCCTCCACTCATTTTACATCATCTCCCAACATCTTTTCAATGAAAGGATTCATATAATTTTCTCCCTTTTCAAAAACCCCGTCTAATCCTTTACCACCGTTAATAGGTCTTTTTACATCTGCAAAAACACCTTTTTCAAGAGAATTAAATAGCCCTTCTTTTTCTATGGCTTCAAGAAGTGTGAGTGATTCGTTTAAAACTTGTTTCGCTCTATTTTGAATAATTCCACCTTCTTTAAATTCAACTTCATCGCCAATATTTTTCATGTTGTTGAAAATATATTTGGCATTTTCAATTGCTATATACCTATCTGACATAAAAGGAGTGTGGACAGCTTCTGTAATCATACCTAAAAGTTGTATCCCTTGTTTTGTCCAAATAGACACTTCGTTAAACAAAGCATCTTGAATATTGCCTTTAAAAATATTACCTGTCATGAACTTTGTAGGGGGCATATATTTTGGAGTTGCTTCAGGGAATATTTCTCTAACCATTTGCGCTTGAGCTAATTCATATAAAAATCCATTTTCCATATCTGGGTTCATTTCAAAAGCATGGCCTAATCCCATTTGAGACTTTGGAATACCTGCTGTTAAAGCCATTTGCTCATTTATAAAATCTGAGGCTAAAACTGTATGAGCTTGTTCAAAAGCGTCTGCAGTTGTTAAATAATTATCTTCTCCTGTATTTATAATTATTCCTGCAAAACCATTTATAACCCTTGAAAAGTGTTGGTCTATTATTGTTCTTTTCATATTAATATCTCTAAACAATATTCCGTATAAAGCGTCGTTAAGCATAACATCCAGTCTTTCAACAGCCCCCATAGCAGCAATTTCTGGCATACACAAACCCGATGCATAATTTACAAGTCTTATGTACCTTCCGAGTTCATGGCCCACTTCATCCAGTGCTTCTCTCATAATTCGAAAGTTTTCTTGAGTTGCAAAAGTCCCACCGAAGCCTTCTGTAGTTGGACCATAAGGAACATAATCTAAAAGACTTTGCCCAGTAGACCTTATAACAGCTATGATATCTGCACCTTGTCTTGCAGCTGCTTGAGCTTGGACAACATCTTCATAAACGTTCCCTGTTGCAACAATAACATATAAATAAGGTTGAGACCCCTCGCCTATATTCTTAATAAAATCATCTCTATAATTTTTATTTTCCTTTATTTTTTCAATTGTTGAAATTACTATAGGCTCAATCTTTTTTAGAGATTCTTCAGGTTTATGAGGCGTTATTTTCGACAAATCCAAATCACCATTTGCAACTTTCTCTGCAATCTTTTGAGGAGTAAGATTTAATTCTATCATTGCATTTCCTATAATATAAGCTGCACCATTTATCAAAATATTTTTTTCTTTCATATGATCTACTACCACATTTGGTAAAGGGATGTCGTTTTCATTAACTCCGTCTATTCCTAAAAATCTGCAAATAGTTCTTTCAACAGAAACAGTTGAATAATTTTGAACATATTCACTGACGCTGTTTGCTATATTAGAAGCATAACCTCTTGCTTTTTCAACAAGAGACCAATCTATCCCTAATTTACTCAATTAAATCACTCCTTTTTATATAAAAAATTACTTTGTAATTTATTTTGTTGTTTGTTGGAAGAATGTTTTTTATTTCCAACTTCAAACCTTTAACCTTCAACAGAAATTGTGAAACAATTTCTACTATTTTGATCTAGTGAAGGCTCTATATATTATTTAACATTAAATAATAAAGAAATATAAAAATGAAAAGTATTGGAGTTTTACTGAGTGAAACAATGTAAAAATTGATGTTGAAAAACACGGATGTTTTTCATGCGAATTTATCCACGGATGGATAATATGAGCAGTACATCAATTTTATTGTTGAGCGAGGGTTAAAAAACGACCTACTTTGAGTTTTTATATTTCGAAATTATTTTTTTGCTTTTAATGTTTTTGATTTTTCAGTAAAAATAATAAATAGATGCGATGAACTATTGAAAATTATTGTACAAAATTTATCCGAGAAATTTTCTCGCTGTTTTGATGAACCCCTCATCAACTCCAAGTATCTCTGCAATCGTTATCGCTTCTTCAGGAACATTCGCTTTTTCGTCTTCAATAAAAGAATAATCAATATAATCATTAATATTTTTTTCGTTTATCTCTTCTAATCTATCTTTCATTAAACCCTTCACTCTCATTTTCTTTGCCTTTTTTGCTTTTAAATGAGGATAATGTGTAGTTATTAGTAAAAAACAATTCTTAGAATATAATTCTTCTATAAGAGCTTCTATAATAGCAGTGCCTTCATTGGGATTAGTTGTTCTTGCTGGTTCATCTAAAATAACCAAAACATTTTTGCCGCTTTTTGCCTCTAAAAATGCTTCATTTATAAACTTTATTTCACCAGCATATGAAGACAACCCTTTTTCATTAGATCCAAGTTCGCCAGAAAGATAAAAAATATCATCAAAATATTTCAATTCAGCTTTATTTGCTGGAACATAAAACCCCAGTTTAAACAAAACAGAAATCAAAGCTACTGTTTTAGTGGATAAAGTTTTACCAGACATATTCGAGCCTGTTATAATAACAGGTTTTTTATCAAGTTCGAAATCTATCTTTTGATATCTTTTATTGTTTTTCAAGTGAACATCATAGACTTTTGGGTTAAACATCCCTTTAATAGAAATGCAATTAGAAAAAATAGGCTTACTCAAATCATATTTTTTTATTATTTCTAACTTTGCTATCAAATAGTCAATTAAAGATATTTTATTAAAAATATCCAACAAAATATCTTTATAATTTTTCAATTCTTTAGTCAATTTTTGTTTTATCTTGTGTTCTTCTTCTTTTTCTTTTTTAATTATTTCAACATATTCAGGATTCTCTGTTTTATTTTCTTTTTGGTATTCTTTTTTTATATTCCTAAGAGATTTTAAATACTCAGAATACTCATCATATATAAAAAAACTATGTATTTTAGTTTTTTGTGGATCTAAAATATTAAAAATGTCCTCTGGATTTTCAAAGTATATCTCTTTGAAATTTGTTGGTATATTTTTTTGAATTTTCATAGAGAAATAAAGAAAATTCTTTATTTCAAACATCTCAATTTCATCTAATTCTTTTTTGTGACCAAGGCTAATTAACGTGTTTTCAATATCGTTTATGTGAGAAATAGCTGATTTAAAAGTTTCAATTATTTCTTCTTCTTTATCAAAGAAATTTAAAAATGTTGATGTTAAATCTAAATGAAACTTAATATCTTTATCACTGAGCCCTTTTTTCACTTTTTTCAAAATGTTTTTACCCATATTTGAGTTAAAATTCATTTGGTTCAAAATATATTCAGCATCTGTTTTTTTTAGAAGTTCTCTCATAATATCAAATCCTTTTTCACATCGATAATTGTAACTCCTGTTTTTTCTTTTATCGATTTCATAATAGGTTCAGAATCAATAACAAATCCTTCAGGACTAACAGGATTATAAGTAACAGCTTTTAAATCTACTTTTTGAAGGACTTTTATTTTACCACCAAGTTTAATGAATTTATTAAATGTGGCACTATCTAAAAATATTTTTGTATAATCTTTCACTATTATAGTATATTTATCAACATGATTTTTTGTTAGTATTTTTTTTACAAAACTGTTGTTCAAAACTCCCGTTATATAATAATTATACCCGTATTTATCTAAATCAAAATTTTTTAAAGATAGCAGAGTTTTAAAGGGTAGTTTTTCAATGTTTTTATCCAAAGAGTATATCCCGTCTTCCAGATCAATTAAATCTTTAATCAACTCTTCTTTTATTGTTTTTAATTTCATTAACTGTATTTTGTAAACAGTTCTATCAATTATACTTTTTGCTGACAAAGACAAAGCCGCCCCTGTAGACAAAACAACAGATTCTGTAACCGATGGTGAAGATGTAGAAATTCTTGAAATTGCACCGTCAACAATTATTTTCATCTTATCAATTTTCTTCATTTCCTTTATAATATCTTTCAACCATACTGACGTAGAAGGGCCGGATAATAATATCCGCCCCTTTTCATTTGCTTTAGCAATTAAAATTCTTCCGAGTGGTGTTTCTCTTCTGCTTAAATAATATAATTCTGCGTTGATTTTTTTGAGCTTAAAGTGTTTTTCTGTAGTTGCGAAAAACATTCCATCATATACAGTTATTTCTGGTTTTTTAGTTTTCGTTACTATATCAGTAGTTTCTCCGTCTACTCCAATTGAAGTAATTCCAAGTTTTATTTTGTTATTTAAATGTTCTATGATATAGTTCATCGTTTCAGTTTTTCCAGTATTTTTTTCAAGCCCAACTACAGAAAGAGTCTCAAAATTCATCAAACTATTTAAAAAATTCATCTTAAATCTTTTAAGTCTTCCTTATGTTTTGCTTTCCATTCTTTAATTCTTTTTCCTCTTTCAAGACTTTCAGGTTCCATACTAACTTGTCCACCTTCAAAAAGTCCTGCAACTCCTTTAAGATGATATTTTTTTCTATATTCTTCATCATCTACGTCTGTTTCAGTATCTTCAGGTTCGTGATAAGTAGTGATAACTCCTTCATAATTTCTTAGAATTACAGCTCCATCTGTTTCGGAAACAAGATATTGTGGCATCAATCTTATTTTTCCGCCTCCGCCAGGGGCATCTACAACAAATGTGGGAACAGCAAACCCAGAAGTATGACCTATCAAACTTTCCATAATTCCAAGCCCTTTTCTTACAGATGTTCTAAAATGTGCTATACCTTGAGAGAGATCACATTGGTAAATGTAGTAAGGTCTTACCCTAATTTTAGTTAATTGATGAACCAATTCCATCATTATATAAGGACTATCGTTAATTCCTTTTAAAAGAACGCTTTGGTTTCCTAAAGGAATGCCTATGTTGGCTAACTTTTCGCAAGCTTCTTTAGATTCTGGAGTAATTTCATTTGGATGATTAAAATGAGTATTTAACCATATAGGATGGTGCTTTTTCAAAACATTTAATAATTCATCTGTAACTATTTGAGGCATTACAACTGGTGCTCTACTTCCTATCCTAATTATTTCTACATGTTCTATTTTTCTTAATTCTGTTAAGATGTAGTCTAACATCGGAATACCAGCTAACAATGCATCGCCCCCAGATAATAAAACGTCTCTAACCTGAGGTGTTTCTCTAATATATTCAATAGCTGCATCAATTTCTGCCCTTGTTCTTGCACCATCTTTATGACCTGCAAATCTTCTTCTTGTACAGTGCCTACAATACATTGAACACATATCAGTTATTAAAAACAATACTCTATCTGGATACCTGTGAGTTAAGCCTGGAACAGGCGAATCAGCATCTTCATGAAGGGGATCCAACATATCCCATCTACCTACTTTAAGTTCTTTGCTTGTTGGCACCGCCTGTCTTCTTATAGGATCTTTTGGGTCGTCTGGATCAATTAAAGAAGCATAATAAGGAGTAATAGCCATTCTTAAAGTTTTAAGAGTGTTTCTTATTCCTTCTTCTTCTTCTTCAGTTAAATTGATTACCTCTTTTAAACTTTCTACATCTGTAATTCTGTTTTGTAATTGCCATTTCCAATCGTTCCATTGTTCTTGTGTCACATCTTTATATAAAGGTATATCTTTAAAATGTCTCAATCAAAAAACCTCCCATATTAAATATACAATTTTTCAAATAGTTCCCTTATTTGTTTTGATTCTCTAATGATTTGCAAACTTAAATCTGCATGACCTTTGGTATAACCGTTACCAATGATCATACTTATATCTTTTCCGACACCTTCTGCTCCAAGAGCTGCTCTCGTAAACGATGTCGCCATTGAAAAGAAATAAACAACTCCTTCATCTTTTGTTATTAAGATAGAAGACATTTCTGTTTCTTCTACATTCACGTTATTTATAACAACATCGCACAAATCACCATTTGTAATTTCATTAATTTTTTCATAAACAGTAACTGGTTTTGTAGCATCTGCCACAATAACTTCGTCGGCTATTCCCATATCTTTTAATCTTTTTGCATTTTCTTCAGAATATTCAATAACTATAACTTTTCCGTCTTTTCCAGCTTTTTTCTTGGCCTGATAAGTACATAGTATCCCCGACTTACCGCCTCCACCAATAATACATACAGTTTGATCCTTTTCTACTAACTTATCTACTTGGGCAGGTGCTCCTGCAACATCAAGTACAGCCAGCGCTAATTTCTCTGAAATATCTTCAGGCAAAACAGCGTAAAGACCACTTTCAAACAATATTGCTTGACCTTTAATATCTACTTGGTCAGTACTTTTGTTTACCTTTAAAATTTCTTCAATTTTTAAAGGTGTTAAAGACAGAGATACTAAAGTCGCTATTTTATCTCCTACTTTCAAACTCTTATCTGGAAAATCTGGTCCGATTTCTTTAACCGTTCCAATAAGCATTCCTCCAGAACCAGTAACGGGATTTTGCAGTTTACCCCTTTCATTTACAATTTCATTTATCATATCAGCTATTTTATTTTCATCAGAATTACATGCATTTTTTATTTGAGTGAAACTCGCTGAATCAACATTCAATGTTTGAACATCTATTAAAATTTCATTTGAATAGATTTCCATTGTATTGTCTAATTTTTTTGCTGGTTGAGGCAAAGCACCTTCAGGATTTATCACTCTGTGAGTTCCAAATGGATTCCCTTTCTTCATTTATTTTCCTCCCTTGTTTATCTAATGTTCAAAATTTTTCTTGCTTCATCTGGTGTTGCTATATCTCTTCCATATTCTTTTGCTAAGTTTGCTATTCTCTCCACCAATTGTGCATTAGACTTTGCTTTTTCACCTTTTTTGAAGTATATATTATCTTCAAATCCCACTCTAACATGTCCCCCCATGGCAATTGCATGCATAGCTAAAGGAAGCTCGTATCTTCCAATTCCTGCAACTGTCCAAGTTGAGTCTGATGGAATTTTGCTAACCATATAAACCAAATCTTCAATTTCTCCTGGGCAAGCGCCTGGAACTCCCAAAACAAAATCAAAGTGAAGTGGTGGTTTTAATAGAGCTTTTTTAACTAAAGTCAGAGCATTTTTAATCATACCTCTTTCAAAAACTTCTATTTCGGGTTTAACATTTCTTTTGAGCATTTCTTCAGCAAATTTTTCTATATATTCATTAGTATTTATAAAAATATCATCACCAAAATTACTGGTACCAGCTGACAAAGTAGCCATTTCTGGATTTAATCTCAAAGGTTGCATTCTTTCTTCAAAAGAATGCCATGTTGCCCCACCTGTAGAAGGCTGAAAAATAACATTACATCTGTTTTCTATTGCTTCCTTTATTTTTTTATAATATTCATAGTCTTGAGTAGGCTTCCCTTCTTCATCTCTTGCATGAACGTGAATAATAGAGGCTCCAGCCTTATAACAATTATATGCTTCTTCTGCTATTTCTTCAGGAGTTAAAGGGAGATTTGGTTGCAAATCCCTTGTAACTTCTGCACCTGTAACAGCAGCCGTTATAATAAGTTTATCCATATTAAACACCTCTTTGTTTATCCAAAGGAACTACGCAAGTTCCAGATGCTTTTGCCACAATAATTGGTTCATCTAAAACATCCGCTGCAGAATCTGATATATCTGGTCTCGGTTTAATAACTTTTTTAGCTTCAAATTCCATTTTTCTGGACGTTTTACCTTTTTTAACAATTCTTCCAACTACTTCTATATAATCCCCAGCATATACTGGAGCTAAAAATTCTACGCTATCATATGCTCTAAAAAGGCCCTCATCACCATCGTTTCTTATTAATAATTCAGTTGCTACGTCACCAAAATATTGGAGCATCTTTGCACCATCAACTAAATTACCACCGTAATGAGCTTCTGCTTGTGACATTCTTACCCTGATCATAACTTCATTCATTATAAAAACCCCCTCCATTTTAGTCTTATATTTTAATTTAGCAGTTATAGGTTGGAAGTTAAAACCTCAACTAAGCATTTAATTTATTTTTGCTTCAAATAATAATTTGAAATTAGCCATATTATTCTAACAACTAACAACCAGCATCTAACAACAGAAATTGTGAAACAATTTCTCCTTTGTTTTATTCCCCCATAATTTTTACATTTTCAGGAATTATCAAATCAGCAGCTGTATTATTTTTAACATCATCTATCGTATAACCAGGTGCTATTTCTTTTAGTACCAACCCTTTGTCAGTAGGTTCAATAACACACATTTCAGTTACTATAAGATCAACTTTTCTAATAGAAGTTAGAGGCAAATTACATTCTTTAACTATTTTTGGATTACCTTTTGCAGTATGTGTCATAGCTACAATAACTTTCTTAGCTCCAGTAACTAAATCCATAGCTCCACCCATTCCTGGGATTTTTTTACCAGGAACCATCCAATTCGCTAAATGGCCTTTTTCATCAACCTGCAGTCCACCTAAAACAGTAACATCTAAATGGCCGCCTCTTATCAAAGCAAATGAAAAGGCACTGTCAAAATACATTGCCCCAGGATTAGCAGAAGTGTACATTCCACCTGCATTAGTCAAATCCTTATTTTCGTATCCTTCCTCAGGAGAACGTCCCATTCCAACCATTCCATTCTCAGATTGAAAAGTAACTTCTACACCATCAGGGATATAGTTTGCAACCAGAGTAGGAAGACCTATTCCAAGATTTACCAAGTCTCCATCTTTTAATTCTTGAGCAACTCTTTTAGCTATTTTAATTTTATTATCCATTATTTATTCCCCCCAACAACAATATAATCAACTAAAACTCCTGGAGTATGGACATTATTAGGATCAATACTTCCAACAGGAACTATTTCTTCAACTTCCACTATTACAGTTTTTCCTGCCAATGCCATTATTGGATTGAAATTCCTTGCAGTTAGGTTGTATTGTAAATTACCCTTAAAATCTGCTCTTTTAGCTTTTAAAAGAGCAAAATCAGCACTTAAAGGTTTTTCAAATAGATAATTTATTCCGTCAATATTTCTTACTTCTTTCCCATCTTCTACAGTCGTTCCAACCCCAGTTGGAGTAAAAATTCCACCAAGTCCTACACCAGCTGCTCTAATTTTTTCAGCTAATGTGCCTTGAGGAGTTAATTCAACTTCACATTCATTAGCGATCATTTGTTTTTGAGTTTCTGGATT
>Ga0182236_100107_pt1 | contig 24837 bp, 35 predicted proteins | sample hydfratesGB_TF_A_FD_132422 | JGI IMG/M metagenome (GOLD analysis project Ga0182236, IMG submission 132422) | Subsurface microbial communities from deep shales in Ohio, USA - hydraulic fracturing test GB_TF_A | ecosystem: Environmental > Aquatic > Deep subsurface > Shale gas/oil reservoir >... | reverse complement strand
CCACTATTCTCTATATTAGCAGGGACCACATTGACCCCTGTTATTATTCCAATGTTCTTTTTATTTAAAATATCATCTATCATTTGTTTTTGAGTATCAATCAAATCCTGCAATCTATTATTAGAATCTATTAATTTTCGATTGTTCTCCTCAGCTGTTTTATATAATTGCCTGTATTCCTCAACATCTGCCTCTGCCTGGTTGTATAACTTTTGATACTTAGTGATATCTTTTTCTGCTTCCTCATAAAGCTTTTTATATTTTTGAGCGATGTCATACATGTCACGATAATCTTCCAGGAGTTGATCATATTCTTTCGGAGGATCTAACTCCTGAGCATTGACAACAATCGGCACAAAAAGCAAAGATAAAACTATTAAAAATACAAGTAGACGTTTAATTGTTATCACCTTCTGTGTGGTTATTAAGCCTATCCTCTAAACTTTCAGCTCTTTTCTGCCGGTCTTTTTGATTACCATTAAGTTCCTCAGCTTTTTCTTTTCGATTTTCTGACTTTTTCTGCAGCTCCTGGTCTTTTTCTTTTCTATCATCTATATCTTTTTCCACTTCATTAACAATTTCTTTTTCCTGATCAGCTTGCTTCTGGACCTGTTTGCTTGCAGTTTTGTATCCACCAGCTGCAGCTCCGATACCTAAAAGAGAAGCCAGCTTCCAACCTCCAAAAAATAGAGCACCAATAACTAGCAGTGCAGCAATAACAATTAATATGATTTTATGCTTAGTTTTTAGCATTTTGACCACCCACTTTTAATTTTATTTCTAGATTAGTTCTTGTATGCGGAGTTAATTTAATTTTATTTTTATTTTTTAAATAATATTCTTTTGCAGTATCATTAAATTTGATACCCATAGCCTCCCAGTCAATTATCATTTGTTCAATGTATTTATCTGGAATTTCTATCGGGTTCCCATCTGTATCCAGCCAATGCTGCCAATGATGTGGATTGTTGTAATAATGATGTCTCCAAGCCATTTCAAAGCGATGTTTATATTTTGCCTTATCTTTGTAGAAATAACCAGCATATGCCAAAAATTCACTGCCGCTAAACTTACTTAAATCATGAGTTAAAGCATGCAAATAATAGCCTTTTTTAATTGAGATTTTAAAAACATTCCATTTGTGCTCTAAGATATAAAGCAAGTATTTTATTAGGTACATTTTATCACACCTTACTTTTAATGAATGCTTTGATAGCATCACGGCCACCAGTTAGAACAACACTGAAACCTAAAAGCCATTTGATTGTCGGGTCATCTAAATCCTGTCTGACATAACCAGCCACAGCCAGGCTTATACAAACAGCAGCTATTAAGTAAGTAGCTGTAAATTCAGCCCAGTCTGGAATTCCGTTATCATTAGAATCCTCTTTTAAGTTGACTTCATTTACTTTTTGTTCTTCCATATCTTCCATAGTAGTCACTTCCTTATAATTTCTATTCTTTTATTAACCCAGCCACGAATAAATGACCTATATTTTTGGCTATTTTCAGCAAGATTAATGTAGTGCATAATTTGATAGCCATTAAGTAGATTAAACAATCCCACCGGCTTATTACAGTGATTAACAGCTCTCAAAGTGTTAGGACCTATCGCTCCATCAACTGAAATTTTATTATCAGAAAGCAAATTATAAGATTTTTGTAAATTTCTATTAGCTCGGCCAGGTCCCATGTTTACTGCCTGATCAAACATTTCAATTGCTACATCTCTGTTTTTAATTTTGTTATATTTCTGATCAAGCCAAAACTCATGGTAATAAATATCTCTGGCCTGGTGCAGTTTTAAATCTCTCATATCTCCTTCATATCCATTTCTTCTTGCTACTGCTTCTGTGATGCCAAAATTAGTAGCACCACCAGGATCATCTTTGTGGTTAACATAGCCACCTTCAATTTCCATAACTTCTTCAAAAGCTTTTTTGAAAATATTATCCATTTTAAAACACTCCTAATTTTGATAATGCCAATAAAATTGCGATTATCCAACCAATCCACTCTCTCCAATTTGTAGTAATTTCTTTTTCTGTTTTCCCTTTAGTCTCTATTTTATTAACTTTAGAAATGAATTTTTCTAATAATTCTCTGTCTTTTTCCCTGTCTTCTATAAGCCCATTATATTTATCAAATTTTCCGTTAAACTCAGTCAGCTGAGAAGTTAAGTTTTGAATCATCTTATATAAGTCTTTATTTGAATACCAATCACCTTTTACTAATTGTTCAATTTTTCTTTGATTATCTTTAGACCTATCTGCATTTTCTTCTATCTTTTCTCTTAAGGGGCATTCATCTATGCTGTGCCCTTTGCTTTCCATCAAATCACCTCAAAATAGCCCTACTACAAGGCAAAAGTATTTGCTTTTCTGTATATTGCATCAACTTCTTTGTTCTAGAACGTCCTCTAAATCTAGTTGATTAAGTATTTCATCTTCTAACTGGCCAATAACTGACATTGTGAGATTGTGGCTGTCACAATGTTTTAATATTCCTAAATAACTCTGCACACTAGCATTTATTTCATTGATCTCCACCTCCTCTTTATAGTATTTTTTCTGTAGATATTTAAGCCGTCTTTTTAGTTTTCTTTTTGTGCTTTTTCTCAATTTTCTATATGGTGGATAAGTAACATATCCGCAGAAATCTATTCCATTCCAGATATTATCAACAGTAGTTTTGTTGTTAAGTTCTAATTTAAGATAATCAGCAAGAAATATTTCTATCTCCTGTCTGATTGTATGTAATTTATTTTTTGATTTTCCTAAAATAACAAAGTCATCCATATATCTAACATAATGCTTTGCTTTGAGAGTATGCTTAATGAATTTATCGAGAAAGTCTAAATAAACATTGGCAAACATTTGGCTGGTTAGATTACCAATAGGTATTCCAATTCCTTTAATTTTGCCTTCTTCAAAATGGTGATCTCCCAGGTGAATGCCAAACTCACCATCATCGCTTTTAATTATTCTCCAGAGTAATCTTAGTGTATCTTTGCAATCTATCTTTCTTTTAATAAGTTCAAAAAGAACTCGATGATCTATTCTATAAAAGTATTTTGCTACATCAGCTTTCAGAAAATAAGTTTCGCCTGGTTGTCTGTCGAGCTTTCTCATCCAGTGTCTTAATTGATCTGCAGCATAATGAGTGCCTTTTCCAACTCTACAAGCACAGCTATGCTCATAAAATATATTGTCGAAGATAGGAAATACTTGTCGGTAAATAGCCCATTGAACTACCCGGTCCCTAAAAGGAAGAGCCATAACCAGTCTTTGCTTTGGTTCATATACATAAAACTGATGATATTTGCCCTGTTCATAAGTTTTGTGTATCAATTCATTCTGCAGCTGGATAAGATTGCTTTCTAACTGCCTGGTAAACTTTAAAACTTCATTTTTAAATCTTTTTTTCTTTCTTGCTTCTATATAAGCTAAATATAAATTCTCAAAATCGTATATTTTTGGATATAAATTTCTAAATTTTTTTGGAATGTTATCACCACTTTCTCTGTATTCAGGTGAAAAGAAAAACCCGCTCTTATTTAGAGCAGGTTTTAAGGTGCCGGCCGTGACAACTTTCTATATTTCAATACTTGCTGCCTAACTGACAATTTAAATTTTTTCCTGGAGGGACAAATTTGTTTCTCAGGATGGAAGTAGGCCCCTTTATTTATGTTGCTGGCACTGGATAACAACCCAGTAGGTTGCTAACTTCTGGCCTAAAAATATAAATAGAGCGGAGCGGAAGCCAATGTTGTTGTTCGAGTTCGAACGCTCGTTGTTCAGGTTCAACTGAAAGACACCGGCTGTCGAGCCGTTGTTCCAGTTGCCACCACGGATCGGCAAACGCATCGGCCTACTACCGAAAATTTATAAAATTTTATTGTTTCTTTTCTATTGTTTTCATCCAGCCGCCGATCAACTTACCTACTTCATCAAGTTTTTCGGACCAGATGCCATACTTTTTAAAAGGAAGAAATTCTAAATCTTTGGCTAATCTTATATAAGTAGTTATCAATTCTAATTGAGTATCCATTTCTCTTAATGTAGTTTTTTTATAATATTTTTTATTAGTTATGATAATTAATTTTAAAAGCTTTATCATTGCCTCTTTTATCTCTGCAGCAAAAGTATGCTTTTCGCTGCGAGGAAATTGTTTTAATGCCTGGTAACCATACTGGATCATGTCATAAGTCTTTTGATATACTATTAGATTTTCCAAATTATCATCCTTCAAGTAATGTAGGGGAAGGCTATCGCCCACCCCTAACAGATTTTAGAGTTCAGATTTATAGAGAAACAAAAGCGGAGCGGAAGCCAATGTGGTCGTTCGAGTACGAACGCTCGCTGCTCAGGTACAACCGAAAGACACCGGCCGTCGAGCCGCCGTTCCAGCTGCCACCACGGATCGGCAAACGCTCACCGTAGTTTCTAACATAAATATAATCTCCGTTATATCCTGTGCCTTCCGGGAATACAGCCAAATATTTTAGTCTTTCAGGAACTGTAAAGCCAGTATCAGCGGTCATATTCTCAAAAATATGAGAGATATATTCGCTACTTGCTTCGTCCATTACATTGTCAATTACACTATCAAGCTGTAATGTAGTGCCGTCTACATCCATATAAGCTCCGAGATCTAACCAGCCTGTATTATCTCCAGCAGCATTACCAGTCTGAAAATCATTTTCATCATGAACCCAAATTTTACCGTCAACTAGCTTTAAGCCATCGACCCATTCATGAACATTTCCATTTAAATCAAATATGCCTGCTAGAGTTCCATCGTGAGACCATGAAGCAGGTCCAGATCCGGTTGCTACCCTATATGTTTTGTAAGGGTCTCCACCACCATAAGTTTCTACACCTTTTTCATGCGGAGCACTTATATCCTGACCATAGTCATTGTTACCTCTGGGCTCATAACCATTTTTCCTGCACCAGAGTGCAATAGCAGCCCATTCTGCATTGGTCATAAGATGCCAGCCAGTTCCCTTAGCAAATGATGCAGCTCTCGCTGTATCAAAATTAATTGATGTTGCTGGGTCCTGATTAGGGATTGAATAAGCCCGGCTGTTCTTGATAATATTTTGATATTTTGAAATGAAAATTTCATCCTTAACCACACCGTTAACAATGAAAGCTGGATGCGGTTCGTTTGGCCAGGTGTCTACAACATCATCTAAATTAAACTTAGGCAGCCTATACATAACAGAAGGATTTCCCTGATCATCATATAGAACTGTGTTTCTTCCTCCGGTTTGAGCTTCAACAGCTGCTCTGTAACTATCTTTTATACTAAATACAAAAGGTTCCATTAATTAATCACTTCCTCTTTTTGATTTTGTTTAAGAATATAATTAGGTAGAGCCCATAAATCGAGCACTACTTCGTCTACATTAAAAGGTTTTTTGACCTTTTCGTAAACTGTTTTTCCATCTTCGTCCACTTCTCCAGTGCCCTGCATTTCATATTCAGCTGCAGGAATAGTTATGTTTGCTACATACCATTTATCGATACCTTCCACCAGATTACCTGTTTTATTTGTGCAAATATCGACAGTTTTCTTTTCATCATCCTGCATTACCTCTAAATCAAGGCCAATGCTTTTATCTAAAACACTCAAAACTAAAAAATTCCCATTTAGGGAATAGTCAGCTTTTTCTCCAGTATTCAATTCGTTAATTATCATCTATTGCTGCACCTCCTTATTTGACATCAAAGTTAATTAAAGTCCATTTGATAGTCGCTTCATCTTCACTACCGGTAAAACTAACTTTAAATCCATTTGATGTCTTGTCATAAACCTTTATGTCACCAACAAAGCCAGGGTCACCAGATACAAGCTCAGTAACTACTTGATAATCAGGTGCATCATACTGCACAAAACCATCTAAAGCTACAGCTGTATAATTATCAGCAGTGACAGTCACTTCTCCCTGCATTATTTTTTGCTTTTTTATTTTCTCAAATTCCTGGTTAAGTTTCTGAACAAACTGCAGAGTCTGGAAAGCAAGTATCCCGGATGGTCCTAAAGCTGTTTGAACACCGGATTCAATTCTTTCCATTTTCTTTTTACTTATAACTGTACCCTGCTGTATAACATTACCATCTGCATCCACTACATGATCTATCCACTCGAGTGGAGTATAATTTTCATCATATATCATTTATTATTTACACCTCCTGGATATCAAAATCAAAAGCGATCAATAAACCTTTTAAATCTCCTTTTTCTATCTGATCTGGTTTATCAGCAAAAATACTTCCTTCATCATCAATGAGCTCAAAATTGGTTAGGTCCCCAACTCCCTCGGCTTCATTTAAATAGAGAAAGATTCTAAGTTTGCTGCCATCTATTTTAACTTTATAAATGTCAGTTTCTTTTTTCTGGCCATTGACAGTATAAGTGCCGTGACTAATAAAACTGTCAGTTTCTCGTGCTAATTTATTGAGGCCTGCACTTGTGATCATATTGCCACCTCCCCGCATCTAAAGGTATTGCAGTAATTATAATCTTTAGTGTACTTTTCATAGCTGGTATTAAAGTTAAGTATTGATTTAAAACTATAACCTCTGTTGCTTTCTTCATATCCTCCAGAAATCAAATTAGCTGTAAAGGGTAATACTTGATCAGCGGTGCTGTAAATTTCTTGCACCTTCATACTGTCAATAACACCTTGCGGGTAATCAATTTCTGTACTGCCGGAATACAACCCAGCTAAAAATGGATATTCCTGTTTTTGAGTAGAGTATTTCTCATATACATTGCTTAAATAAATTTCACCAGTGAACTGATCAGTCCATTCTCCAGTTTTTACAGTGTCGCAATACGGCAAAGTAGACATTTCAGTATAGGGCATTGTGGCAACTATATTGATGTCATCCTCTTCGATTAAAAAGAAATCAGTGCTTATTCCACCGCCTACAACATTATTAAATAGATTAATAAATCTTTCGTAAGTGATGTTATAATCACTAAAAACTTCCGAAGGGAAAGACAAGAATATAGATGCAGGTTGCTCTTCCGTAACAAAAGACCACCCTTCCTGAACATAAATGTCCTCGGGTGGCCTATCTATTGCCAGACTTAAAGCATCTATTATATGAGGTATTGAGCCGTCACTGGTGTTCTCTGCTATTTTAATTCTAATTAACAGCCTGTATAAAGTATCATCATTACCTTTTCTTGATTCTCCGACATTCGCACCATAATGATCAAGTGTTTTGCCGTAAGCATCATTTAGATTTTTGACTTCCTCTATATCGTCAAAAGCAGTTTGAACAATCTCCATTTCTTCAGCTAACATTCTTAGCTTTTTAATAAGATCGGAATCCTCATTTTTAGTAATGAAGCTTATAAACTTCTCTTTCATTGCTTCTAATATTTTAGACATGGTTGATCACAACCTTAGTTGGATCAGTAATTGCAACTTCCAATCCTGAAATCTCAATATTTTCTTTTGTGGTTGGACTTGCAGTGGTGCCGATATATAATTCAAAATCAATAATACCGCTGCAGGCTCCATGTATTTCATGAGTAATTTTAGAGTGGATAATATCATCAGCTATTATCAATTCATCTAAATATCCAACAATAGCTTCAGTTATTAAATCATCACCATCTACCGGGTAATCATCATTAGTTATAAGATCTATTGTGTAGTATGTGTCTACATCAGTAGGCCTTGAAAATCCAATTTTGTGGGCTGTTCCACCCTCATCATATACATCAGTGACTATATCTCCATATGCTCTTATTCCACCCGCTTTTGCAGTATAAATAGCCTGAGCAATATCTTCTTCTGAACCTCCCAACACTACAGCAAATACTGACTTCATAGGCATACCCAAAGAATTTGTTGTTTCTGTATCATTTTCAAAAACTTTTACCTGTCTAACTTCATTTATATCAGAGACTGCAGCAGTTATAGCTGCAATTACATCACTTGAGTTCTGGCCGAGCTGGTTAAAATATCTTTTTCTTAACTCATGATTAGTTTCCCTATCCCTTCCGAAATCAGCTGCTACTGGGTTTGTAATAGAGTTAACTCCTGAAATAGGCTGAGTAATAACAGTAATAGTATTTGCCGGCACATTACCTTTTTCACCAGCTTCTTTTGCTATCAGCTGAACCTCTGTTTCTCCATTTGATTGAATAGTGGTATTATATTTAGTCTCAAATTTAATTGAGCTGTCAGTTTCAGTTTCAACAGTCCAACCCTTATCTATCTCAGTGCCAGGGGTTCCTATTACAGTAAGTGGAACTTCTGATTTTCTTTTTCCTTTTCTTTTAACATTTAGATTAGATACGGCATAATCTAAACTTTGATCTTCAGCCAAAATTACATAAGCTGAATTATATACTTTTTCAGCCACAGACCAAATCAAAGATAAACTGAAAGCGAATAGCCTTATAAACCAACCATTTACAGAGGATGATGAAACATTTACATCTTCTCCAAAATAACTTTTTGATTTTTCTTCTAAAGACTCAACAATATCTTGATAAGTTTTTTTCTTAAACCCTTTTTCTGTTACACCAAATTCATCAGACATTAAAATTCCACCTCCCCTGACGATTCAATTAAACCTTCAGTAGTTAAAGCTTTGAAATATATTTTAAGCTTTCTATTTTTTTGGTCTGAAGTATCAACATTGATTTCTAAAATTTCTTTAACTCTATCTTCTTTATAGATTGTTTTGATAAGTTCGGATCTGTGCTTTCTGGCCGTCGCTTTCTCTCTGAAAAGTTTTAACCAGGGGTGACCAAAGTCTAAATCAAAAATCCATTCTCCCTGATTTGTCATTATTCTGATCCAGAGTGCTTGCTCAAGCTCCATCTTTCCTGTCACTTCTTCTATATCATGTAATTCATTAAGTTTTGTAGTGCCTTTTTCTTTATCAAAATAAAAACTTCTCATATAATCACCACCTAACTTACCCGGATGTTACATTTCCACTTCCAGCCGTTATTTTACCAACATGAGTACCGGCAGATGATCCACCACTAACATATGTTTCGATAGCATCTCCTACTCTTGCAACTGGAGGGCCCCCTCCAGCCAAATCAACTTCACCATTAACAGTGGTTTTTGGTGCATTAACTATCGCAGGGCCACTAGAATTAATAGTGGTTTCTCCATTAGTCTTAATTAATAGATCACCATTAACTTTCATTACTATTCTGCTGTCTGCTTCTTGATTTTCAAAAAGCAAATCTTGACCATAGTTAGAATTTAACTTGTTTTCCTGTTCAGCTTTTAAACCCTTTATTACCACAGCATCATCAAAAGCATGTTTCCTTTTGTACTTAACGCTTTCTGGATCGCCGGTTATTAATAATTTATCCAGGGCTCTTTCATTGAAAAGCACCTGGACCACATCACCTTTTTGATATGGAGGTCTAATCACAAAAGGACCAGCATTTAAATGGCCAACAGGAACTTCTATTATTTTGGGAATTGTAACTTCTTCATCATTCAATATTTTTTTAGATAAAAGAGTGATTTCAGCTATCATAGTTTCTGGATCATAATTTTCTATTTTAGCTGGCAAAGCTACATGCAGCTCTTTTAATTCCTGATCAATCAATTTTTTTATTAATTTTGAACCTCTCATACTTTAACAACCTCCATTTCTGTAAGAAAATCACTGCTTGATAATTTATGCAGCCCTTTTTTTACTCTAAATAGACCGGAAATAGTCTTACTATCTATGCTGATAATACTGTCGGCCCATATTCTATAATTAAGCAGAGATTGCACCTTATATCCTTCTTCTCCGTCCTCGTCAATCTTTTGTGGAGAAGCTATTAGGCCTGTTCTTTGATTAAGATTAACAATTTCCCTGGTCCCGGCTTCTTCTGGTCTGAGATAAATCTTGCTTCTGCCTACATGCAGTTTAGTGGCTGCATCAATTGCTATTTCTTCAAGTGCTGTTTTGATAGTTCCTGAAAAAGTCTTTCCTTTTGGATAGTCTATGTTATTGGCTAGATTAATTTCTCCAACTCCAAAAGGAAGCATATCAATTAGATCAACAGCAACATCTCTTGCTCTAATGCCAGCCCTCCAGGTCTGATTGACAGTAGTATTCAGCCAGTCAGAAGTATTATCTCCCACTACAATTTCAGTAATCTTATCAGTTGTATCCCATGATGTTTGAGTATGAGATATAATACCAGGTAGCAAAAGGCCGACATCATCTTTATAGCCAGCCCTTAAAGTAAAATTAGTATCTTTTTTTAGTAAATCTATCGTTTTATTACTGATATTAAAAAATCTTACATGACCAACATTGCCATCTGAGTCAGTATTAAAATTAACTTCGAATTCTAAATCAAGATCAGGATATTTGATTTCTTTATTTTCTAAAGCAAATATTGCTTTTCTGCCAAAAGCTCTAGTCATTAGTAATCACCAGCTATATATAGCTTTACACTGTCATAAAAATTATCGTAAGTAACTCCCTCTTTTTCTGCAGCCATTGTTTTATCAAGTGCTATAATTCCAATCCCCTCAGGTAGCCTATCATCAATGATATTGTCAAACATATTTGTACTATACGTTATTTTTTTACCTTCGAGTATTGTTTCCCCGGTAGAATCAAAAACTGACATAGCAAAAAAGCCTTGATGATTCCAACTTATTTCAAATACAAGTTCTGTTCCTGCTACATCAGTTAAAAACCTATCGGGGATCTGCTTAATATTATCTTTTTTAACAGGTAAATATTTAACTTCCATCACTCATCACCGCCGAAAGGAGAAATCATTGAGGTAAGAATTGACTGATCAGTGCTTTCTTCATCTACATTTTCTGTTTCATTAGACCGCTCTTCTGTTTCTGTAGCATTTTGCTGCACTTCATTGCCGGTTGATGGGTCAATTCCTAAATTAACAAATATAGTTTCCTGTTCAGCTACTTGTACTTGTTTTAAGGATATGCTGCCCTGGTAACCATTTGCTATTTGAGCATCAGTGTCAAAATTTATACTTAAAATAACCATATTTTCATATAGTCTATAATCTTTAACATCCATGTAGTTAAAAACTTCATCATGCTGACTTGCTTCTTCTAATCTATCCCGCTGATCTTCTGCTTCATCTCCAGCTATAACAAAAGTGTGATTAATTTCAACCGGCTGGTGATTGATATGATCAGCTATTTCAGTTTTATCTTCAACTGGCTTTTCAGTAACTTCATTTTTCAAGTTAACAGATTCTTCAGGAGCAACTTCAATTTCTATATCAAAATCATCATTATATAATCTAGCCAATGGCCTCACCTACCGATGCTGTCGCCTCTCCATCAAAATATTGTTCTATAATTTTTATTATTTTTTGAGCATCCTGAACAGTGTTATTTGATCCTTCAAGATTGAGGTTTTCAATAACAACTTTCTTTTCTGATTTACTGCTGGACTGTTTATTGCTTTGATTATAATTATTATTTGTAACGCTTTGAGAACTGCCAAAACCACTGTCAGATATACTCGACATTGGATTGTAGTCTTTAACAATAGTCTTAGGCTCAGTAATCATTGACTCAGTCCACATATTGCTTAATGGTCCAGTAACCTGCTTTCTGGACTTATCAACACCTTTTCCGATGGTTTGAGTGAGCCCCGGTCCTACCTTATCCAATCTGCTTAATGGTCCAACTTTAGCAGGTGATTGAGGGAGGTAATCCATCACTTTTTTAGCCATTCCCTGCATCCAGCCTGGCAGCTTATCCATAGCATTTTCAATTGCTGTTTTTAGGGCAGAACCAAAGTCTATATTACTTAATTTACTTTTAATGCTGCTTGCCCATTCATCAATCTTTGCTATAGGATCAGGTATGTCTGGCATGCTAAGACCGGGCAAATCGAATGGAATCAAGTTATCAACAAAAGATTTAGCATTATTCCAGGTGCTCTTTACAGATCCTAATAAATCTGGAATAGTAGGAATTTTAATTTCCGGCAGACTTTGAGACTTTAAGTTATTAATAAAGCTCTTGCCTAAATTCCATACTCCTTTGACTGCTTCCACTAAATCTGGTAATGTTGGAAGCTTGATCGCTGGCAGTTCAATCCCAGTCTTATCTTTTATAAATTGTCGGCCAGCTTCATAAATCTTATTAATTATATCTGGTAGGTTAACAGGTGGTATTAAAAACCTAACTAAAGTCAGCGGGTTATCTTTAACATAGTTTGCTGCAGCTATAATTTTTTCTTTAATTGCTCCAGCAATATCTGGTATATGACTCAATTTGAAAATATCTAAGAATAAGTTTCCGATAAAAGTTAATTTAGCAGTAACAATAGTTTTGATTCCTTCAAATATATCAGCTATACCGCTGTAAAACTGATCAACAGCGTCCCAGTACATTGCGAAATCACCGGTAACTATGCCTTTAATTAAACCTGATATCATTTTAATTGGTGAGAAAAGTATCTTAAAAGCGCCTTCAAATATTTTTACAGCGCCAATTACAGTTGATTGAACCAGTGGTTCTATATAAGCAAATGATGCTTTAATAGCATCCCAAGTCCAGAGTGCTGCATTACCTACATCAACTAATACACCTTTTAAATCTTTATTTATGCCGGCCCATGCTAAGAACTTATTAATTATAGGCAGCAGAGTGCTTTCTCCACCGTTTAAACCGACCCATAAATCTTCTATTGCTAAAACAATTCCGGTCACTGCTGCAGCTATACCAAAACTACTTATAGAAAATATTCCAGCTATAAAGGGCCATGCTGCACTTACTCCACCAATAGCCGCTGCTATTCCAGTTATTGCAACACCTATTGCAAAGAATCTAGTAGCAGCCTGCAGTTTTTCGCTTTCTTCTAGCTTTTCAAGAAATTTATTAGTAACAATTAAGCCCTTATTAAATGATGGTATAAAACTAAAACCCATTGCGATTGATACATCGCGAATATTCCCTTTGAAACGTAACCACTGGTTATTAAATTCCATTGCAGTTCTAGTTGCATCATTTACTGCATCGCCAGACTGTCTGATCATTTCATTAAATCTTAACTGCATTTTTGTGAGATTGTCTAAATCTCTGAAATTCTTTTGATATCCTTCTCTTTGAGCAACTAAATTTAATTGAGCTTCACTCAACTGGATACCTAGCATTCTGACAGCCTCATGATTACCCACCAGGGCAGACTGCATAGCTTCAGCAGCTCTTGCTGTTGCCACATTGTTGAAAGATCCTAAGTCAGCTGCTAAAGTAACCATTTCTTTTGAAAGACCTGCAGCTTCATCCCGAGCTAAACCCATTGGCACCAGTACATCCTGAAAACTGTTTAACCAGCCTAAAGTAGCATATTCAGAGCGTCCAATACTTTGAGCATATTCATCAGCCCATTTTCTCGTCTGGTTAGCAACCTCTCCAAAAACAACATTAAATTTATTTACAGTTTCATTGGCATCCGCGGCACTGAACACCGATCTTCCTATAGCAGCAAAGCCCATTCCAGCTGCTATACCTAATTGATATCGGTACCGCTCTAACACCGCAACACCATTACTTATTTGCTTTTTAGCATCATGAAAGGCAGCAGATATAGCCCGGCCGGCAGTTACTGCTTTTCTTTCCAGAGCTCCCATTCTATCAGTAGCTCTTATTACATTGTTTTTAAAGCTATCAACTCTTCTATCAGCCTGGGTAAGTGGCCTATCATTTATTCCAAAGCCAACTTGAAAACCCAAAAACCTTTGTGCTCCTCCTGCTGGCATATCTACCGCCCTCCTTCAGAACTATTTTTAATCTCTTCATTGAAAACTTCTAAAGCAGCCCTGGCTTCTAAAAAATGATCTAAATCCCATTTTGCAACTTCTTCCTCAGACTGCATCTTAAAAACCAGAGCCCAGTAATCTTTAAGAAGTCCTTTTATCTGCCTTTTGTAACGATCATGATTTACTATTAACTCACCTTTTTTGTTTATAGAACTATACTTAGGCTCCAAGAAACGTTTCTATACTTTTTACAACCTCTTTCAGTTCTTTAGACCTGTTATAGTTTTCTATTTCTTCTATTAAGTCCTGAACATTACTTAGCTTTTCAAAGTCATCCATGGTGATATCTTCTTTTAAAGCTTCGGCCATCAGATTATCAATATAAACTTCCTGAGAAAACTGCCCGGCTTCATCTTTAGAATTATCTTCAATTTCTAAAATAGCTTTATTGCCAATATACTCAACTGTATATTCATCACCATTTACAGTTACCTTTTTCTCTTTTTCGCCTTTAACATCAAAATCATCTACTTTTACTGGATTGATAACAACGTTATCAAGCAAACCAGCAATATACTTCTTTCTGGATGTCGAGCCGTATCTATCCCGGCATTTATCCTGGTGTTTTATGTACCAGCGAACACCCGGATTTTGAAGAGTGTATTTATTTTCTCCTACACTAATTGTTTTTTTGCTACCTTCTTTACCCATTATTTATAATACCCCCTCGAACGCTTCCTCATAGTCAGCTACAAGCAGAACCCATTCTCTATCTCCCGGCTCATTAGACTTCACATTATCAGGCAAGTTTTGAATTACGCACCTGCTGCCGGATCCAGAAACATCACCATCAAAGTTCTGATCAACTGTAGAGAAGCCAAATTCTTCATCTGACTTATACAAGTTGTATAGTTTTTCATTTGCCGGGCTAGTTTCTTTCAATGTGATTGTTGCTTCTGCTCTATCGTCAGCAGATTTTGAGAATGTTACCTCTCCCTGGGCCCCTACAAATGAGTTCCTTTTTTCTGACATTCTAGAAATTTCAACCATTGCATCTTCAGCAAATCCAGTCAAAACAAAATTATCTACAATAGTAATTACTTTGGTTGGATCATAATTGACCATTTATAATACCTCCTTTACAGTGTTAAGTAGAAATCTAATTCTACATTGTGCCAAGCTCCAGAGTAGGTTACTGTTGATTTAACACCTTTTAAAACTCTGTTTGCTAAATCATTTTTCAGTAAGTCTTTTCTGGTAGGATAAGTTACTGTTGACATGAAATTACCGTCTGCATCTTTTGCAACGGCACCATTTCTTGCAGCTACTTTATTGACCTGTTTGGCTGCATCAACAAATAAGCCGATCCCCGCATTATCCTGGCCTACTTTCTGGCTGGTTTTTAGTACTCTGAATATTTCTTCTCTATATCTTGCAGCAAACCAGTGTTTGGCAACAGTTGTATCAATAAAATCACCATTACTCATTACACCTTCAGCAACATATAAAGCTCCGCCCCATTCTTTATAAATGTTGGCATTAACATTTTGCAATGCTGCTACATCGGCGGGCAGATAAGTTGATTTAGCAGTATTATTGATAGTTTTAAATTTCAGAGTATAACTACCAGGTGTCATTGGCAGAATTCTACCCAAAGAACCTGCATCAAGGTATTGCTCTTCATCATTTATACCGCCATCATGAGCAAATAGAGCAAAGTTCTGATTTTCTATTCCCTGCATAAAGGTTTCGATATCAGCAACTGCTGCATCTTTACCCAAATCACCAAACATTATTTTTTCTTTTGAAGCTATCCAGTTAGCAGCTTCTTGAACATCAGCTTCGACATTGCTCGCTAAAGCTAAAGCATACCAATCATTGTTCTGAGTTATTAGCTTATCCAGCTCATCAGTGATTGTGCTTGCTTCTGTAGCAACATCAACACCGTAGATCATAACTTCCTGAACCTTTGGCTGCTGACTTAACATAGCATTAACTTTTTTGTACGCTAAATCTTCGCTGCTCCAGTTTTGGATCTCTCCAGTGTCTGAAACTATCTCTAGTGGATTGGTAACAGTTGGGTCAAATACTAAACCGATACCAAATCCTTTTTGAGCTACAGCTCCTGTTTCATCATATACATTTACAACAACAGGATCTCCCATTTAAAGATCACTCCCTCTTTATAAATTTACGTCTAAAATATCTTCATCATCAGAAAATTCTACTTCAAGTTCAACTTCTTCGAATGTCTTTTCAATTATCTTAACTTCATCATTAAACTGCAGAACTACATCAAAACCCTTTCTATCTTCATAATCCGTCTGTAGATAAGTGGTCCTGTCTTGCATATTTGTTACATTGATAATCACCACATCATACTGATCAAGAAAACGCTGGCCCAGTTTAGGAATTCTAAACCACTCAATTAATTTTGAAATGTACTGACTCACATCTTTGCCAAAAGCGTTAAATGATATCGTCACTCTCGGATTTGAGTAATAAGAGTATTCGATATCCTCATCAAAATTAGGATCATCACTCTGAACCACTTCTTTTTTTATGAACATTGACTGAGCATTCCCGTTTATATCGTAAGGAGAAGACATTTTATAAGTTATTCTCGGATAAATTAAATCTTCGGACTTAACATCCTGATCAGCTCTAATAAGCTGCGGAATCCCTGAATAACTCTTTATTTCTGGCTGCAGATTGGTCCTAAAAGTGTATAAATCTATCATTTAACCACAACCTTTTTAGCCAAAAACTTATGAAAATCAGATAAGTGAGTGTTATTTTGTGGATTCTGCACTTCAAAATCATTGTTTTGAAAGTGAACAATGTCCCCCTCTTCTGGAATTAAAGGAATCTCTTCATCTGTTTCAGTATTAATACCAGTATTATCTTCCGGGACGAACAACTTTAAGTCCTGGATAGTGTAAAAACCACCATCATATTCGTTAAGCTCCTCTGTTGTTAAGTGAATTATTGCTATTTCTATGCTATATTCATCAGAAGCACCATCATCAACATATTCACCATTTACAAATTTTTTGCCACCTCTTTTCAAAGTGACAGGAGTTAAATAATCTCTTATAAATCCTGAAAAATCCACGTTATCACCTCACTCTATAAGTTATTGACTGTCTTAGCCTACCCGAGTCAATTAACGGGTTATTTGCACCCTTTTTGTTCTTCTTGGTTACTGCTGAGTTAGGGGGAGACTTTAATTCGACCATATATTTGCGAATGAAAGAAGCAAACTCAGCACCCAACAAATTAAGGGCCTTATCAGCATTCATTCTACCTGCTATTACAGCCCTTATTGCTTGTTCAGTATGCTTTTGTATTTTCCTAACATTCTTGTCGAAACCTTCTCTAATGTATGACCTCTCTGGAATCTCAACTTTCTTAACGAGTGCATACATTGGTCTGATTCTGTCTCCTACTTCCATGGCCAGTATTCCATCACCATCATCATCAGAATCCATAAGGAACAAATTATCAAAGTCTCTTGCACTTTTACCAGCCGCCTCTTCATTAAGGGGTATTGTAAGAGCTTTTGCTTTTTTAGGGGTTATTGTTACACCGAACTCATTTACCCTGGCAATCATTAGGATTTGAGAGTTTTTGCCGCCGAATACACCAACCTCAATTTTAGAGTTCTTAAGTTTATTAATTTCTTCAATTAAATTAGGCATATTATTATTATCAGTAATTTTAAGTTTTGCCATTATGAAAACACCATAAATGTGGGTCCCTGGCTCTTTTTCATAATCCTTAAAAGCTCTTTACCGTATTCAGTTACTTGCAGCCCCTCTTTTCCTGTCCTGTTAGGATAGTTTTTCATACCTATACCAGTCAGCTGTTCAGTTGTTGGTTTTGGATGATCTAAAGTGGCAAAATGAGCAGCCATGTATCTTTCCATTTTCTCATTGTATTTATCATCATATTCCCAGTCTTCAAGCTCTATAACTGCATCCTCAATGTAAAGCTCAATAGATTGATCAGATAACTTAGAAAGGTGAGAAGCAATACTCCTCACCTTAGATACAGTAGTTTGAGGCATGATTACTCATCGCCTTTATCTTTACCATCATCTTCTAAGTAAGCGATCTGCTCTTCGATAGCTTTTTGAGTGGTCTTTCTGTCATCAGTCTCAGCCCACTTTAAAAGCTTTTCTTTATCCATTGTTGCTTCAACGAGCTCAACAGCCTTATCAACTGGAGTAATTTCGGATAAATCTTCAATAGTGCCGTCTTTAACCTCTACTTTTCCTTCTTTCACCCAGCCTTTTACGATTGGATGAGTCTTTACAGCTTCCCAGTCTTTGTCCTCAACTTCATTCGGGCCAATATTCAACGATACATTCCCAACATGTTTAATTTGAGCGAAATGATTAATTATCGTTAACATACAATTACCTCCTCATTTTTTTATTAATTCTTAAATTCCGTCAGCTCTACAGATTCCAAGTGGATATCTAACAATAGCCCCAGCAGTTCTTTCTTCAAGGTTAACCTGTGAACTAAGGTTTTCCTTGTTATATGGAGCATGTCTGTAGATATCTAAAGGCAGCCCCATCTCAACTACATCTGGAGAACTATCATAAACCATAAAGCAGTCAGTGCCACCATCGCCTTTTCCTGCAAGTTCTGGTACAGAAATAATTCTGTCAAACCAGCCTTGATTTTGCAGATAATTGCGGATAGTTAGCTGAGGATTGTCAGAATTAAATGGTCTGTCTAAGTCCTCGTACTGATCATCTGGAATTGCTAAAGTATCAGCAGCCATTCCAGGCTTTAGATTAACTTTCTTTTTGGCTTGTCTGATATCTTCAACTATTTCTTCGCCTGTTTTATCTTTCCAGTTTGTAGATGTTGCACCACTATTTTGAGCAACAGTGTAAGTCTGAATACCAGTAAAGTTAGTCAGGCCTTCTGCATTATGCTCAGTAGAGCCAGAGAAGAAAAAGTCATTTTCTCTTTCAGAAATAGCTCTTCTAGCTGCAGTAGCCTTAGTAGTTTCAACTGGTCTATTAGCCATCTTTGCAGCTCTCTTTTCCTGAAGGTCAATAGTAAATCCTACTACGATACCATAAATACCCTGGTGGTGTCTTTCAATATCTGCATCTACTAAAGGTACATCATCTGCACCATAAGCAAATATTTTAGCAGCACCTTTTTTAGTTACCTTATCGTAACTATAGGTTTCTGCACCTTCCGGGATGTCAGTTTTCAAACCCACCATTGTTCTGGCAGTTAATTCTCTTTCTTTGGCTTCATATACAGTATTATCAATTGCATCTAAGTCATCATTAGTTAGTAAAGCGTCCTGTCTTACAACGCCAGATCCTAAATCTTTCATTATCTAATCACCTCTCCTATTAAAGTTGTTTAGTAGTTGTCTGAGAAGGTAAGTTAAACTCTACCTTGACAACATCCCCGGCAGATCCGGCTGATTTGAACTCTGCATCTTCAATTTCAACACCATACACACCATTAGTTGCTTCAGAAAGTGGTGCTTTATCAAATAAACCATCATCTCTGACGGCTACTTTATCGCCTCTAGTTACATCAGCTGCACTATCAGACAACTTAACCCACATTACTGCTTTTCTGGCTACAGTAACACTGTCACCATCAGCATATTTGGAGTTATCTAAGTCGCCACCTACAGAATACTGAGCAACACCAGCTAATACATCAGCTGCAGCAGCACCATCCCAAGCAGCCACCTGCTTTTCTGGGTCAGTACCATACTTAACAGCAGTACCGAAAGGAATATCTCCTTCAGCTGCCATTGAATCAGCGTGTCCGCTTCTTCCTGTTGCTAATTGACCTGCATTTAATTTAGCATCCATTATTCATCACCTCTCATGTTTAATCTTTTTTGACGCTTTTTCTCAATAGCGTCACTGCGGGAGCTGGAGTCTTTTTTCTTAAACTTAAGATTTTTATCTCCATAGCTGCCCTGACCTTCATCCAGCATTTCACTTAATACATCAAAACGAGCTTCAATGTATTCGTCTGGTCTATCTTCGCCGTCAAACTTTTCATTAACAGCTTTGATGCAGTCGATTTTGATTTCTTTATCAGATTTGCCTTCAACCTCATAATCTTCATCCAAAAACTTGTCAGCTTTCTTCAGAAGTTCAAGTCTTTCACTGACGGCTTCATCAATTTTCTTATCAGATAACTGATTGCCCTCCAATTCATCAACTTTCTTTTGCAGGTTAGAAACCTGATCATCTTTACCATCTAACTTACCTTCTAACTGGCCAACATTTTTAGTCAGTTCTTCATTTTCAGATTTTAAAGTATCAATTCTGCTTGCAACTTCTTCAGCTACTTCAAACTCTTTACCGTCTAATTTAATAGTTTTCAATTTCTGATCACTCCTTTTGTTTTGCTTCTTCTTTGACTTATCATTCAAAATATCGCTGTCTTTTCTGACCTGATAGGCATAATCTTTTGAGTCCAATCTGGCACTGCAATCAGGTCCGCAACGTCCTTTTTCAACCATTGCCAGGTGGTTTAAATTAAAGTTGGTCTGTCTGCGATCGTATTTCTGGCCCTGATACGTTCCTGATTCTTCAACAATTTCACACTCAAAACCTAAGCTGCATTCCTTTTTGTTGCCATTGAGAACTTTACCGATTAAACCTGAATCAAATACTGTTGCTCTGCCGGTTAACTTTTCTCCAACTATTCGAGCTGTATCTGATGTCATTCCTTTAACCAGCTCTTTCGAGTTGTCCGGATTGACCAGCTCCCAGGGGTGATCGTCAGTAACTGGTAAGTTTTTTAATTGACCTAAAACCTCTTCAGTTAACAGATCATCAGGATGCTTTAATTCATAGACTATATCTCCTGTCTCTGGGTCTAAATAAGGGAAAACTCCAGTTTGTGCAGCCACAAGGTCATAAGTAAGAAAGCCAGATGAATTTTTATTAAGATTGTTAATTCCTATCACATCAAACCTCTTTGGCATCTGTAATCACCCCCTTTCTATGCTGCTCTTCCAAACATTTGCTCCAATTCTTGTTCAACAATTTCAGCAGTACAGCGACAGTTATAATCCTTGCCCGGGAAAAGACCATTGGCCCCTTCTTCCCAGGTAAATTTATGCCCGTTTAATGCTTCATGTTCATCCCGGACCCTAATATCATCTGAATCCCTCCAGATGAACTCTTTAAGTCCGAGCTCCTGGTGCCTTATTTTTGTAAAGTCACCCAGCATACTACCTGCCTGGTCTCTTGCAATAAATTTAGCTCTGCTATCTGTTTTTTTATAGATATCCTGTATATTATCTTTGATATCGTCTATACTCTCTCCGGATCTCACCCCCTGCAGCACAATAGTATCCAGCTGTTTATGGTACTCTTCCGGAATTGATTTAATTAAACTAACATTTTCAGATACTGCAGCCTTTACTGCATCCTCTAATTGCTGGTTTCTTTTGAGAGGATCCATTCCAATAACTGATCTGATCTGTTCTTTAACCTCGTTATTGGTGTGATTTTTAACTCTTTTAGAGAATTTGTCAGCTAACTTTTTTGCTGTTGCATCAGAAAAGGCCCGAGTAATAGCTGATTCTTTCAGCTCCTCAAGGCCTTGTATTATGTCATCCATTTCGCTGTCTTTTTTATAAGAGTCATTCCTCCGTAAATATGGAGTGACTTTCCTATCAACAAAATCCATGACATCATTATTCATTTTTTCGATTATATCCTGCAGGTCTTCATAATAATCAACTGCATGATTAGCTGGAAAAAGTATTCTAGGAAGTGGCATTTTCATGTGCCTCCTTCACTCTGTGGGCCAGCTCTATTGTTTCTTCATCTGACATGTCTAACTTTTCCATCAAACTGCTTTTACTGGTCCGCTCTTCTCTTATCTCATCAGCTGTATAAACTTGATTTTTGATGTATATTGCATCAGTCTCAGCGACTGTCTTTCTAATATTAGCATCAGTTTCTTTGTCTAGCTTCCAAAGTGGATTGAAAGAAATTGAGTATTTACCGTCTGGATCAGTTCGTCCACTGCCAACTCCGCTGTCTTTAGCCCAAAACAACAGATTAATTAGCTGTTCTATCAACGGCCTTAAATAGTTCTCCTGGAGTCCAGCAATTCTTGCATAATAATTTAAGCTGTCAAACTGCCCTCCCGTAATTGTACCCTGCTGCTGGCCCATGATATGACTCTTAGGCATTCTTGCAGCACCGGCTAAATAGTCCCAGACAAAATCAAGCATATCTTTTAAACTAGATAATGAACCTGTAGGACTTTTAAATTCTAACTCATCCTCTGGGCCAATTAGTGCAAGTGAAAGAGTATTAAACTCAAATTCGAGCTGACTCTGTACTTTCTGCCTGGTTTCAGTGTCTGTTATATCGACTCCATCTGATTTAAGGACCTTAAAGACCAAAGAATAAAGCAACTGGCCAACTGACCATGCTGCATTATCAAAAATAGTTAACGGGTCAAATATTGACTGTATAAGCGGAATTCCCATTGCCTCATCCTCTACAGTTCTAACCTGCAGATGCAATAGCCTTGATTTATGGATTTTTCTTTCTCCCTGGCCACCAACACCAGATATCTTAAACTTTTCAATATCTCCGTACTCCGGAGAGAACATATCCTCATTAATATCAGTGTCATGTATTTTATTTCCTGAAAAAGCGTGAATATAATCAATATCAATCAGCTGCTTAGGGTTTAGCTCCTCTTCAAGCTCCAATTCGCCGGCCTGTCTGGCTCCAATACTGCAGAAACCATCACCTCTCAACCTTTCGTATTTGCACATATCCTGCATTTTAGGCTGAGCATTTAATTCAGTCAGTTTATTTTCAATAGCTTCCTTAACCTTTTTGTCGGCTTCTATTGATATCCATTCTCTTGTCATATCCTCAGCTGGTATATCAACTATATTCTGAAAGATACGATTGCTTTTATAAAGAGAAGTTATATCTTGATCAGAAAGTGGCGGACCTTCATTTGGTCTCTGCTGAGTGAGTGGATCACCATTTGGCCCCAACAGTTTACCTTTTGAACTATTTGGATTTTGCGAGTGCATGAAATCCTGTCTTAATACGTTATAAACTCCTTTGTCTGCCAAAGTTTATCACCTCCATTAACTTGCATAAGCTGAATAAATTCCTCCTTGCTGGTCAAGCATTTCAGCAAGCATTGTAATTCCATCAGGTGCATCATCATGTTTGACTTTGCCCGATTTATTGTATTTCTTAAGCTCTCTCATAAACTTGTCATAATCACTACCCGCTTCATAATCATCTCTAAAATAGAAATATTCTTTTACATATCCAGACTTCATTAATATTCTAGTATGTTTATTGCTAACAGTAGGCTCCCAATTGATAGTAGTTTTAGACTTTTTGAGGTCTTTTACTGTCATTGCAAAACCTTTACCGCCATTATTACTCTCAAATTTCGCTCTATCGGGCTGGTATTTATCAATAAACGCTGCAGTCAGAGGTTGAGTGACCTCTATCGGATCTTTAGTAAATAAAACGTCAGTAATAAATACTTTATCGCCAAAAATATAACCAATAGGGCAGCATAAACTGTCAGTACCTTCATCTGCTATATCTGCAGCCATCAATATACCTTCTGGCCGTTTATTCAGTTCATCCATCGAAAAGTAATTAAGAGATTGATCAGGGAATACAAGTCCTTTAGCTTCAACTGGACTCTGCTGCCACTCAGCTTCCCAGATTAATTCATCAAGTAATTTCTTTTCTTTTAATAACTTTTCAGTAGAATGAATCTCTTCGCAATACGATTCACCATCAACTAAAGCAGGAATAACTATCTTTTTTGCATTATTACCCTGGAACTCTCCCTCTTCAATCAATCGACCAGGTATATCATTATTACTCCACCTGGTAGCAATATGAATTTCAGGGCAGCCTTTTTCTAATCTTGATTTATGAGTAGATCCGTACCAATTCCACTTCTTTTCAAGTGAGTTTTCACTCATAGCTTCTTCAGCGTTTTTGATGCTATCATCAAGAATTGCAGCTTTAGTACATCCTAAACCAATTACAGTACCACCAACACCGGCTCCAAAATAGCTGACTCCTTGCTCTGAGGTAGTTAATTTCCAACCTTCTAGCTTTTCAGTAGCAAAGTGTATCTCCGGAAAAATATCTCTATAACGCCTTTTATGAGTATCTCCTCTCATAATATCTCTAATATCATTCGAGAATTTATTATAGAGCGTATTGGTAACAGTGTTTCTCATAATACTTTCAGTTGGGTTTCTTCCTAATACCCAGGTGCACCAAAGGCTTGTAATATAACTTTTACCAGTACGAGGTGGCATTCCAACATAAAGAAGGTCAAGTTTTCCCTCTTCGACTTCTTGAAATGCTTCGGCCACTGGTTTAAGTATTGATTTTCTTTTATCAAAAAAATCATAGTCCATATATAAACAAAACTCCCAGAAGTCATCGTAAGCTTCTAAGAGTTTGAGTTCTCTAAAATCATCATCGAGCTCTATCAACTCATAATATTCCTCTGAATTAAGAGACATCATCTGTCACCTAACTTTTTAAGCAGCTGCTTCCGCCTCTCTTCTCTTTCTTCTTTGCTCATGCCAGAAATATGCTCCTCTTTAGAAGTAACATCAATCTGCTGCTTATCTCTCCATTCGTCAGGCTTTCTGTTTTTAAGCCAAAATATTTGAGCAGTAGTATCTGGCTGCACTTCTTTAGTTTTAACCTCAGTGATCATCATTTCTTTTTTGCCGGTTTCTTTATTATGCTTAAGCTCTCTTTTCACTTCCTGATATTCATAACCCAGGGCTCTTTTAAGCAAAGCATTCTCCACTTGACGATCAATAACTTCTTTTCCCTTTTTTAAGGCCTCGGATAACTCGGGATATTTCTTTTTATACTCGTAAAGAGTTGATACATGAATCCCCATATTATCCGCTATTTGTTCATCAGTAAGGCCATCCCTAGCCCAACCTTCAATTAGCTCAAGCTTTTCATCCCAACCATCTCTTTCATAAATAGTTTTTCTAGGCATAACCTCACCTCATTCCTTAAATCTT
>Ga0182236_100098_pt1 | contig 25633 bp, 22 predicted proteins | sample hydfratesGB_TF_A_FD_132422 | JGI IMG/M metagenome (GOLD analysis project Ga0182236, IMG submission 132422) | Subsurface microbial communities from deep shales in Ohio, USA - hydraulic fracturing test GB_TF_A | ecosystem: Environmental > Aquatic > Deep subsurface > Shale gas/oil reservoir >... | reverse complement strand
TATTCTTTTTTTATCTTTCTGGCTAATTCTACTATAGCTTCTACGTCTTCATCAGTTTCATTGGGGAGCCCTATCATAAAGTATAGTTTAACCTTTCTCCAACCATTTTCAACTGCTATTTTCATAACTTCATCTATATCTTCTTCGGAAATCCCTTTATTTATGGCGTCTCTCAATTTTTGACTTCCTGCTTCAGGAGCAAATGTTAGCCCAGATTTTCTTCCGCTTTGGACTTTTTGACTAATCTCTAATCCAAATTTATCTACTCTTGATGAAGGAAGGGATATACTTATTCTATTATCTTTTAGATAATCTTGAATACTATCCAAAACATTGTTTAGATCAGAAAAATCTAAAGTACTTAAAGATAAAAGAGAAATTTCATTAAATCCAGTATTTTCAATTATTTCTTTTGTTTTGCTTGAAATATATTTTGAATCTCTTTCTCTAACTGGTCTATAAAACATACCAGCATGGCAAAATCTACAGCCTCTATTACACCCTCTCATTACTTCAATGTTTGCCCTGTGATGAATTACTTCAATATTAGGAACTATTTGTTCAGTTGGAAAATCATAATCGTTTAAATCTACCACTTTTTTAGCTTTTACTCTTTTGCTATTTTCATCTATTTTAGGTATGGTTAACCCTCTTTTGCTTTCGAAAGTTTCATAATATTTAGGCACATAAAAACCTTCTATTTCTGAAAAAGCTTTTATCTTTTCTTCTCTGGAAATATCTTTTGCTACTATAGAAGTGATATCATCAATTACTGTTTCACCATCGCCAATGAAAAACACATCGATAAAATCAGCTACTGGTTCAGGATTAGTGGTACAGGGGCCCCCTGCAATTACAATGGGGTGCTCATTTTTTCTTTCTTTAGAATAAATAGGGATTTTTGACAGTTCTATAACTTTAAGCATATTCGTGTAACTCAGTTCGTATTGAAGTGTAAAAGCCAGTACATCAGTTTCTTTTACAGATTTAAAACTTTCTAAAGTAAATAGTTCAATATCTGATTTCTCCATTTCATATATCATATCTTTCCACGGAAGGAAAACTCTTTCACATGAAACTCTGTCATTTGATTTATTGAAATAATCATATAATATTTGAAACCCTGTATGAGACATTCCTATTTCATATAAATCTGGGAAACAAAGAGATATTGTGTGTTTACCTTTTTTATTTATTTGATTGTATTCATCTCCAAGATATCTACCTGGTTTTTGAACTTTATATAGAACTCCTGTATTGAAAAGAAATTGTGGAATAGTCATTCTATTACACCTCCATAAAAAAAACCGGATCCTAATCGCGGGATCCGGTAAATAATGTTCTGGTTTATTTCAGGGGGGATAGGGGGATCTATCTCTGTTTATATAATACAATAAATTGTGTTAACCTTCAACTATTCTACGTTACCTTTTTATTGAAATGGGTAACTATATAATTTACTAATGTTAACTATTTCCTTAGAATTTGAATTTCTTAGAATAATTTTCTAAAACGTCTATTGAGTTATTTAGATCTGCTGAAAGTTTTTGCAATTCTTTCATTGAACCATATTGATTTTCAACTTTTTCTGAAATATCGTTTACCTCGCCAACAATTGCTTGAACAGATTTGTTTATCATATTTATTGAATCATTAATTTGTTCAATTGAGGCTCCTTGTTCTTGAGAGCTTGCTGTAGTGTTTTCTATCATGGTTGATATCTCTTCAACAGAAGTAATTACATCCTCCAGACTTTTCGCAACATTTTTTATACTATCTGTCATCTCTTTCACATTATTTGTAACCTTATTACTCTCATCTGCAACTTTTGAAGAATTGTTTACCAACACATCTATATTATTTTCAATTTTCCCTGCAGCAACGGAACTTTCTTCAGCCAATTTTCTTATTTCATCGGCAACAACCGCAAAACCTTTTCCTGCTTCTCCAGCTCTTGCTGCTTCTATTGCAGCATTTAGTGCGAGTAAATTTGTTTGTTCGGCAATATCATGTATTGATTCCGTAATATCTCTTATTGAATCAGTTTGACCAGATAGCTGTTGTATACTTCTGTTATTTGTGCTCATAAGAGTTTCTATTTTATCAACAGATTCCATCATTGAATTAATTTCTTTTTTAGAACCATCAATTTTTTCAACTATGTTGGATGTTCTTTCGGATAATTCATTTGCAGATTGAGATATACTCTTAGCTCCAGCTGAAACATCTTCAATTGATGCTGTTGTTTCTTCTACGGAGGCCGCAACTGATTCAGTATTTCTTTGAATTGATTCGATAGAATTTCTTATTCCTTCAATTTCTTCAACATTTTTAACAGCACTTTCTTCTATTCTATCTGCACCTCTATTTATAGTTGAAGATTCATTTCTTATTTTCTCAATAATCTCTCTAATAGTTTTTCTTATGTTTTCAAAAAGCCTACTTATCAAACCAAATTCATCTTTTCTATCTGTTTTTAATTCATGAGATAGATCATCGTTGGATATATATTCTACATTTGTTTGAATATCTTTTATTGGTCTCAACAAGTATCTTGCAAATAAAGTAATAGATACGAATACTGAAATAATAACTATAAGAATTAAAATTATATTTATTCTATTCAAATTATTTATTGATGCATAAGCAACTTCTTCAGATTTTTCCATTATAACAAGTTTATCATAGCCCTTGTTAAGAGAAATCCTCTGATATGCTCCAAGAACCATTTCACCATCTGATTCATAATCAAGTGTGCCGTTATCTCCACTTACAAAAGAAACGTCTTTCTTTGATTCGAAAGCTGTTTTATCTCCCACATTATTAAGTAAAGTTCCATCTAATTTTGTTAAAAATAGCTTGTCTTCTGAATCGCTTCCTAATCTAACTAAAGACTGCAAGGTACTGACGTCTTTAGAAACAACTAAATAGCCATCAACTGCGTAGTTATATAAAACCATTCCATAAAAAGCTAAATACTTGTTTTTTGGAGCATAATATGAAAAATCAATTAACTGAGGCATTAGATTTTCTGAATTTTGCTGTTTTAATAAATTAAACATTTCAGATAGTTGGTTATTTGATTGAGTTACATTTATTCCATAATCTTCAGCCTTGTTAACCGAATAAACAACATACCCATTTTTATCTATTAGGTATATATCTTCCAAGTTTTCAACATCTTTAAAATCTCTCATAGAAGAATGGTATCTTGAATGGAAAAGATCGTAATCTTCTACTTTGTAAGACTCATCACCAAATTTATCATTAAGCGTCTGATAATCATCTCTCGAGAGTTTGTTTAAATCCTCATAGTTTTCCTCTGGATTTAAGTCGTTGTAAGAATATTTGAATAGTTCTGTTGGATTTTCTGCTGAATTAAAATATCCTGACAAAGATTTTACAAAAGAATTTATAAAATCTATTTTTCCAATACTTTCTAATGATTTTGAGTAATCCAAGTAGTAAGACTCAACATTAGAAGCCAGATTTTGTGTAACCAATTCTTGTTGATTTATTGTTAAATCTGTTATGGCTTCTTCAGCAGTGCTATAACTGAAATACCAAAATATCAGCAAAGGTACTATCGAGAACAAAAGTACTACAAAAATAAACTTTTGAGAAAATTTCAAAAAGCCCACCTCCAGGATAATAAACTATATAATATATAAAAATTATATCAGTAGTAACAAATAAATTCAATAATTAATATAACGCTTGATATATTAATTTAATATTTATTATGATATTTCATTTTTTATCTTTTTCTTTTTGATTCTTATAAACCCCTTCTTTTAAGTTTTTATTTACTTTTTTCATTTCTTCATGTTCTGCATTAAGTTCATTGATCAAATCGGTAACAGTCCATTGACAACTTGTTGGAGTTACAGATGCAAAAACGATCTCTGGTAAGCCTTCAATTTCTTTAACTTTCTTCATTACTTCCAATAACTGTTTATTTGACAAACCATTTACTATAATTGTAGGTTTATCTTTTATGCTTTCATACATTTATATCACTCCTTTTAAACATTATTTATTTCTTTTTCTGTTGTTTACTAACCATAAAACCCATAAAAAAATCCCATATCCGAATAAACTAAATAAAGCATAAACATTGAGCATAGAATCCCCTGATTTCAAAGCTAAAGCAGGAAACGTCAAAATGGCAAGCAATGGGGCTCCCAAAAATAGAGACATACCTGATCCATAAATCAGATTTTCTGCAGTACCAGATTTTAAAGTTGGGTCTACTTCTCTAAGCAAAGACATGCCTGTAGAAATTGTACCTGTCAACATTCCAAAAAAACCTATTCTATTTTCAATTTCATGTGATTTGATAGTCTTTTTAACAATAAAGTATATGAAACCATAAGTCCCCATACCAATTATTAAAGAAGTTAAAACGATATAGAAAACAATTCCACTAATCTCAGAAAACATTACAGCTGCTATGGATGCTGCAACCATGAAATCAAAAACCAAGCCTGAAACTCTATGTAATAAAAAATCGTTAAGATAGTTTTCTTCGGCAATACCTAAATCAAATAGTTTGTCATAAACTTTTCTGAATAATAAAGCCACTAAAGCGCCAATAACAAAGTGAAATCCTTCTAAAGTTGTAGCCAACGTAGCTCCCAAATCTCCCATATCAGAAAGTAATAATTTTAACCCTTGAATTATAAGAAATACCACAAAATAGATTACTCCGATATAATAACAAATTGGATGGTCAACCCATCCATATCAGAAAACTCATAATCTTTAACCATCATTTCTTTTTTTGGAACAACTTGAATTTGCTCGTGCTTTTTCTTTTTATTAACAATCAAGATATTTAATATGATAATACCTCCAATGGTTGCCCAAGCAAATCCTGATGCAGCTATAGCAAGACCTGCTCCACCGCCATTTAATAGTCCTAATTTCTCCCATTGAGTACCAATGGAAAAAGCTTGTCCAGGTCCTTGTCCAAATCCAAGTGGAAATAAAAGTCCCATTCCAGGAAAAATCTGTTTATCAAAAATATTAAAACCAAAAGACATCGCCAAGCCTAAAACACCTTGGAATAGATATGTGGACACTATTATAATTCCTGCATTTAATGCATTTACATTTTTTGATTTTTTTACACTTCTCAAAGATAAAGCTATGAACCCAATTGCCATAAGGTGATAAATAATAGTTCCCAAACCATCAGCATCTAATGGGATTAGCCCTAATACGTTAGGCCCCAATATCAGCCCAACAAAACCCGCAAGAATAGAATTTGGAATTATAAACCTCTTCAATCCAGGAATATATTTTTTTAAGAGAATGGCAATTGCAAAAAATAAAGTAATATAAACAAAATCATCTATCATATCCCAAAACATCTTACTCCTCCTTGAGTAAATGAGTTAAATTTTTCAAAAATAGAGAGGAATTTTCGGTTTTCAACCTATATAAATCCCCCTCATAAAAAAACTCATTTATTTTTTTTAAAAATGTTGAATCATTTTTTATATCTTTCAACTTGATTTCAAAATTATCAATACTAAGAATACCTTTATGTAGCTGTAAGACGCCTTTGTACTTTGTTTTCTCATTTTCAGTAAAACGGACAAGTTCTGATTTCCCAAAATAGTACTTTTTATTTCTGTCATAATCTATTTTCATTATCTTTTTTTGTTCGTCAAGAATGTCTTTTGCTGTTTTTTTGTTTATAAAACCATATTCATCAACAAAAACTTCAAAACCACATTTTTGACATTTCATAGATTTTTTTAAATATTTGAATGAGTGAAAGCTTTTACATTCAGGGCAGTACCACATGAGCCTTTTTAAACCTTTTGTCTTATTTTTGCCTTTGTATGTTTTCATCTTTTCTTTCTGCCAATCCCATTCAGAAACATTTATAAAATCTAAAGCTTCTTTCCCTTCGAACACATCAAGCTTTATTTCTATAGTTCCCCTTCTTGATTTTTCAGCCCACCTTGGTTTTGAAAGATAACCGCGGTAAACCTGTGCGGCTACCACAGGAACTTTCATTCTATCTATGAATTTATCTGTTCCTTTTGGAACTTTCCCAAAAGACCCATCCCAAGCAACTGATCCTTCAGGAAACATACCAACAATTCCATTTTTTTGAAATGTTCTGTAAATATTTCTTATGGATACAATATCAGGTTTGTTTTTCTGTTTAGGTATTGAACCAATTCCCTTTAGAGCTAAGGAGAGAAGTTTATTTTCAAAATTACCTTTTGCTACCACCCATGAAATAGGTTTATTTATGGCATAACTAAGAAAAAAACCATCTAAAAAATGGGTGTGATTTGCTATCAATATGAAAGGTGGTTCAGGAATTTCTTTTTTCTTTTGAACTTTTATATCTAAAAAGTTATCAAATAATGGATATAATAATTTATGAGCAGTTCTCCATAACAGAGTATCTGCTGGAGCCGTATGTTTTTTATTCATGATATTATTCTCCAATAATCTTTACTAAAACTCTTTTATTCCTTTTACCATCAAATTCTCCATAAAAAATTTGCTCCCAAGGCCCAAAGTCCAATTCCCCTTCGGTTATGGCAACAACAACTTCTCTACCCATAATAGTTCTTTTAATATGAGCATCTGCATTGTCTTCAAATCCATTATGATAGTATTGATCATAGGGTTTTTCTGGAGCCAATTTTTCTAAAAAGTTTTCGAAATCCCTATGCAAACCACTTTCATCATCATTGATAAAGACGGATGCAGTTATGTGCATTGCATTTACAAGAACAAAGCCTTCCTTTATATTGCTCTCTTTCAAACATTCTTTTATTTTTGGAGTTATATTGATAAATTCCCTTCTTTTTTTTGTGTTGAACCACAGCTCTTTCCTATAACTTTTCATATTATCCCTCCAACAAAAATATCATAAAAATAAAATGGGCGAACCCATTTTATTTTTTATCCATATAATCTTGGTATTTTTTCCAATCTTTTAAGAATCTTTCTAACCCTATATCTGTCATTGGATGTTTAAACATTTTTTCGAGAACGACCATAGGTATTGTAACAACATCTGCTCCTGTTAAAGCTGCTTCTAAAACATGTTCTGTGTGTCTAACGCTGGCAACCAAAACTTCAGTTCCAAATTGATAATTTTCAAATATAGTAACTATTTCACCTACAATATCCATACCTGTATTGCCAATATCATCCATTCTTCCAATAAATGGGCTGACATATGTTGCACCTGCTTTAGCAGCTAAAAAAGCTTGTAAAGGGCTAAAAATCAACGTAACATTTGTTTTTATACCTTTTTGAGATAGAGTTTTAACGGCTTTTATACCTTCAGGCAGCATTGGAATTTTAACAACAACGTGGGGATTAAGATTAGCCAATTTCTCTGCTTCTTTTACCATACCTTCGTAGTCAGTAGATATAACTTCAGCACTTACAGGGCCTTTCACTGTTTCACAAATTTCAACAATTCTATCTTCAAAAACTGCATTTTCTTTTGAAACAAGTGTTGGATTTGTAGTTACACCATCTACAATCCCCCAGTCAACACCTTTTTTAATCTCTTCGATATTAGCAGTATCTAAAAAAATCTTCATACTTTTTCCCCCTTTATAAGTTATATGTTCAAATTAATTATACCATACATAAAAATATGATTATAGTCCTTGTTATAGTGTTTTACATATAATTATGTGTTATTATTTAAAATTACATCATAATTTGTTATAATTGATATTGATATTATTTTAAATGGAGGGTTTAATTTGAAACCAAATATATTTTTCTCCAAATTACCAATGCCGGTATGTGCTATTACTTCTAAAGTCGGACAGGAAGTTAATTCAATGACGGTAGCATGGAGCATGCCCGTTTCTGCAAACCCACCACTTTTTGCGTTTGCAATAAAAAAAATCAGACACACTTGGAAATTTTTAGAAAGCTCCAAACAATTTACCGTGACTTTTTTTGATCAAGAAAATGTTCAAAAAGCTCACGGAATAGGTAGAATATCAGGAAGAGAAGGTAACAAATTGCAAGCTTTAAATGTTTCTTTGAAACAGTCTGATGAAATAGAAAGCCCCTATATAGAAGATGGATACTTTGCGATGGAATGCAAAGTAAAATCTATTTATACTGAGGGAGACCATGAATTAGTTGTTGGAAAAGTTCTTAAAGTTCATGAAATAAACAATAACAAACCGTTATTGTACTTATCAAATGATGAATATGGTGTAATAGACGAAAATATAAAAAAAATTGATACAAAATCTTTGGTAAATTTTATCAGAAATAAAATTTCTGAAGGTGAAAATAATGGTTAATAGTGTTGAACAGAGAAATTATATTTTAAGAATTATAAATCCAAAATTAGATTTCCCTGAAATTCATTTACAAAAAGGTTCTTCCTTAGGAATATTTACAAGAGATTATAAAAAAACATTGAAAAACTTATTCAAGATTTTGACAAATCCAGATAAGTTTTCAGAAAAAGTGACGGTTAATGATTTGATTGCCAACAATTCAAGTTGGATAGGAAGGAGTTTTTCTCATTTAGTTATACCTGAATTGTGGGATAAAAACATTTTAGAAATACTTAAAGAAAAACCCGATAGAAGACATTTAATAGTTATTTCAGCGTCAGATGATGATATAAAATCTGAAGAATATTCAGAAATCTCCAATTTATGTTCTCTTTATAAAAAAGATGGAGCAGTTCTCATTATTACTGATTCTAAAAACTTGATTGAAGCAACTTCAGACGAAGTTTTAGATGAAAAAGGAAACAAAATCTCGTATAAAACTGGACAATTCTTCGAAGATATGAATGGGAAAGAAATTGAGGATGTCAATAAAATTGAATCAAACTTGAAAAACATTAAATTTAAAAAAATGAAAATATTAAGAGACGATACTACTGGTGAATTAAATATAGAAGACTTGTTTAAATAAAGATAAAAGGGGGCAAACTTTGAAAAAATATTTCAAATCATTTTCTATGATAATATTACTATTTTTTGTGTTTATTTATTCTGCTAATTTAATAACAGATTATGTTTTCGAAAGCCAACCTTTTCATTTTATAGGCGAAGCACCCTTTGACTTGGATAATGTTCAAAAGGTATCCGAAAAACCCAAAAATACAAAAGCTCTTTTGAGCTTTAAAAATAATACTCTGAATATAATCTTACCTAAAAATGCACAATATATTCAAGAAATAATGCCAGAAATAAACATAATAAACTATAAGATATCCAAACTACAAAATCAACTCGTTTCAAATTATATAACTGTTGATGAAGAAATCAGCCAATCTAAAATCTTTGAAATTTCAAAAATAATAAAAGAGGTTATAATATTTTCTTTTATTTTTTTTAGCGGCTTAATTATAAAAGTGTTCAGCCAAAAAAGTTATTTTTTGTTGAGTTTTAATTATGTTAGACAATTTTTAAGCAAAATAATATATTTTAGTTCGATAGTGATTTCTATTATAATTATTTCTAACATACTAACAGACTATATTTTTATAGAGCGATTGTTTTTTATTTCGGTAAGTTCAGTTATTATCGCAAATATATTTTCAAATAAATGGATAAAAAGTTTAATATACTTTATTTCATTATACTTTTACTTTTTACCGCCATTTGATGTTAATTACAATTATCTATTTATAACAGCAATATTGATAAATTTTGTCCTTTCATATTTTTTGGTAAGAAATATAAATATAATAAAAATAGACAAGATCAAGGAGGAAAATACCAATGATTGATAGCACTATTATTGATGATTTAAAATCTGAAATAAATAAAGTAGATAATAAACAAGACTTTCAAAATTTAAAAGCTTCATATTTAGGGAAAAAGGGTAAAGTGAAGGATTTGATGAAAGAAATATCTAAAATAGAACCTGAAAAGAGAAAAGCCTACGGGCAAGAAGTAAACAAAATAAAAAACCAAATTGAACATATTTTTGAAGAAAAAATGGAAGAAATTAAAAAAATAGAAAAAGAAAAAAAAGAAAAGAAAAATTGGATAGATGTAACTCTTCCCGGAGCTATTACAAACCGAGGGAAGGAACATCTTATCGAAAAAACGGCAAGAGAATTGATTGAGATATTCACAAATCATGGTTTTAAACAAGTTGAAGGACCTGAAGTCGAGAAAACATGGTTTAATTTTGACGCATTAAATACACCTGAATGGCATCCTGCGAGAGAAATGCAGGATACTTTTTATATCGATTCTGATGTTGGAACACTTTTAAGAACCCATACCTCTCCTGTTCAAGTTAGGACGATGCTTAAAGAGAAACCTCCTCTTGCAATAATTTCACCAGGAAGAGTTTTTAGAAAAGACGAAATGGATGCAACTCATTTGTTTGCTTTTAACCAATTGGAAGCACTATATATAGACAAAAAAGTGAGCGTGGCAAATTTAAAATACTACTTAGAAAGTTTTACAAGAGAATTTTTTGGAAGTAAAGTGGATATTTTATTAAGACCAAGTTATTTTCCTTTCACTGAGCCAAGTTTTGAAGTTGATTTAACCTGTATAGCATGTGGAGGAAAAGGTTGTAATGTTTGTGGAAATACAGGTTGGATTGAAGTATTAGGAGCAGGGCTTGTAAACCCTAATGTCATTAAAAATGTTGGACTCGATCCAGATGAATGGCAAGGTTTTGCACTTGGCGCGGGAATTGAAAGATTTGCTATGTTAAAATATAATATAAATGATATAAGAGAATTTGTAAAAAATGATATAAGATTCATCGACTGAGGAGGATACTAATGAGAATTTCAAAAGATTGGATAAGCGATTACATAGATTTGAAAATTAATTACAACGATTTAGTAAGACAGTTAAAGCTACACACAGCAGATGTTGAAATAATGGAATCATTTGGAGACGAACTAAAAAATATCAAAGTTGGAAGAATAGATAAAATTAAAGAACACCCTAACGCTGATAAATTAATCATATGCGAAGTAAACTTAGGAGACGAAACTCTTGACATAGTAACAGGGGACCTTACAGTTAAAGAAAAAGATTTAGTTCCTGTAGCCGTTGATGGAGCGGTTTTATACGATGGTTTCAAGATAAAGACAAGAAATTTTAGAGGTGTAAAGTCTCATGGAATGCTATGCTCTCTTGAAGAAATTGGTCTTGAAGAACATTCAGATGCTATATATACAATAACAGAAGATGTTGAACCAGGAACAGATTTTATAAACTATTTCAAAATAAAAGATCAAATATTGTCAATGGAGATAACTCCCAACAAACCTGATTTATTATCTTACCTTGGTACAGCAAGAGAATTTACAGCAATTGACGCAGCTGAAAATTTTAAATTACCTGTATATAAAAAAATTAACACAACTACCAAGGGATTTCCAGTCAAAATAGAATATGATGGATGTAAAAGGTATACAGCTTTAAAAATGAAAAATATAGAAATAAAACCATCCCCCTTATGGATGGTAAAAAGACTTGCAATGGCTGGAATCAGAAGTATAAACAACGTCGTAGACATAACAAACTATGTTATGTTGGAAACTGGTCACCCGATCCACGCATTTGATATGAAGACTATTAAGAATTCTATTATAGTTAGAAAAGCTAAAGAAGGTGAAAAGGTAGTACTATTAGACAAAAGAGAGTTGGAATTAGTTGGACATGAAACGTTAATAACTGATGAAGAAAAAATATTGGCACTTGGTGGTGTTATGGGGGGAAATATTTCTGGTATAAACGAAAACACAAAGGAAATTTTACTCGAAGTTGCCCATTTTGATCCAATAAATATTAGAAAAACTACAAATCACCATAAGCTAAGTACCGATTCATCTTATAGATTTGAAAGAGGAGTAGACCCAAACAATGCATTTTTTGTTATGGGAAGGTTGATTTATCTTATTGAAAAATATGCAAACGGTTCAACAGATTATAATGCCACAGATATTTACCCTCAAAAAATAAAAAATAAAAAACAACCTTTGAGAATTAATTACTTGAACTCTAAGTTAGGCATAAATCTTACAATTGATGAAATAGAAGAAATCCTCAAAAGGTTAAACTTTGGGTTTGAAAGAATTAACGAAGGTTTTGAAATCACAATTCCAACTAACAGGCCAGATATAGAAGGAGAAGCAGATCTTGTTGAAGAAATTGGCAGAATCTATGGATATCACAATATTAAAAGTGAAGCTCCAAAAAGTACATTCTTAAAAGGTGAAAGAAATGAAAATTATGTTTTCAAAGAAAAAGCAGCATCGATTTTAAGACACCAGGGTTTTCATGAAACAAAAAATATACCTCTTATGAATGATACAAAATTTTGGAAATCTGAAGCAAATGTAAAAATAATCAACCCTATTTCAGCAGAGCTTGAATTCTTAATACCTGAATTGATTTATCCAATATTGGAAACTGTTTCCTACAATTATAGAAATCAAAATAAAGACATAAAAATGTTTGAAATAAACAAAGTATTTTTAAAAGACGAAACTTCAGAAACCAAAGTAAAAGAACCAACACACATGGCAATCGTTTCTACAGGTGAAGAAAGCCCTGCTGATTACACAGACAAAAGAAAAGTTTCTTTTTATACATTAAAAGGGACTCTTGATTATTTATTTGAAGAAAATGGAATCAGTGCTACATACAAAAGATCCAACATAAAAGGATTTTCTCAATCTCAAACAGCAGAAATTTTCATAAAAGATACAAAAATTGGTTATATTGGTTTAATCGATCCAGAAATGGCAGACAAAATGTATGATATAAAAGATGAAATTTTTGTTGCAGAAATTGATTTAGACGCAGTTAAAAAATACTCAAAACTCGTAAGTAAGGCATCTAAAAAATATGATTATCCTTCTATAAAAAGAGAATATTCATTCATGGTTCCAATATCAACTGAGTTTTCAGAAATTAACAAAACAATTGAAAATGCAGGAAATATTATAGAAAAAATTCAAATCTTTGATGTTTATAGGGGGAAGGGAATAGATCCAAATTTTAGCAGCATAACTATCACAATAATATACAGATCTCATGAAAAAACTTTGACCGATGACGAAGTAAACAAAGTTGAATCAAAAATATTAAAACAACTTGAAGATAAAAACGTTAAGCTTAGAAAAGCCTGAGGAGGATTAAAAATGGCAAGAGTATTTGGAGAAGATACAGGTAAAGGGTTTATAAAAGAAGAACCTTTTGAAATATTTGTAAAGGCAATAGAAAGTGCAATATACAAATCACCTGTCAGAAAAACTGACAAAATATTTTTATCGGATTTGTGGTTCATAACTTCACTTCCATATGACATATTGATTGAGGCTATTGAAAAACACTCAAAAGACATGAACATCCCTGAAGATATAAACTACATATATGATGAAAAAAACAATAAAAACATTTGGCAAAGACAAAAGAACTCAGATAAAGAACATGTAGACACAAACAATTAAAAAGAAAAGGATAGTTGAAAACTATCCTTTTCTTTTTTTATATGATTATCCATTATTGCCGTATAATTCATGAAGTATTTTGCCTTTTTGTATAGGCTTAAACATTTTCTTTAACATTAAATATCCAATAAAATAGAATATTGAAGCTATTAAAAATAAATAAGTGTAACCTGAAGGCAAAGCAACAATTATACCAAACATAATAGCAGCAACAGCTCTGGAAACAAAATTGAGTGAATTTCTTATGCTATTTATTGTTGTAACTTTGTCTTTAGGCATAGAACTTAACACAATGTTCATCCCAACAGGATTTGTCATGTTCATAAAAGAAAACCTAAAAGCATACAAAGTTGTAAAAACATAAGGGTTATTTACAAAACCAAGGCTGATTATAAGTGGAACTACTACCAAACTAAGTGCTCTCATATATCTAAAAGGCCCAAATTTTTTCCCTAATTTTGGGGATAAAATAGATCCCGTAGCCGCGCCTAATTGAGCAATGGAAAGGGCTATCCCAATCATCGCTGGGCTCATATCAAACATGTCTTTGAAAATCAAATTCCCAAAATTAACAAACAATCCGGCACCAAAACTAATTGAAAATGTCCTCAAAAAATAGTATTTAACAATTTCCTTTTGATCGGATGTGAATTCAGATATATCAAATATCTCTTTAATGGTTCTATCTTTATTTCCAACACTTTCTGGTATTCTCGATAACAAACCAATAGATAAAACATAAGCAAATGCGGCTATAAATAGAGTTGTTCTTAATCCAATAAATTCACCCATAAAGCCCCCAACAAAATTACCAAACACGCCAGAACCCATCATCAATCCAAAATTAAAACCAAAAGCTTTTCCTCTAACTGAATGTTCTGTAATATCAATTATATATGAATTTAGAAGAAGCATTCTTGAAGTCATAAATCCACCACTAAAAAAGGATAATGTGTACAATACTGATTGTATAGGAAAACTTATTCTGGCTATCAAAAGTAATCCAAAACCCAATGAAGTGATAAAAAGCATTCGCTTTTTACCAAATCTATCTCCTAAGACTCCTATAATTATGCCAATAATAGCAGAGCCAACCATTTCTATAGATGTTATTTGACCAATAAAGTCATTTCCAAAGCCAATATCTCTCAAAAATAAATTAAAAACAACTTTGTATATAGCCCATGAAACACTACTTATAAAAGAATAAAATATTAAATTAGTTAAATTTTTTGACATATCACCACTCCATTAGTTAGTATAACTAACAATATTATACTAAAAAATTAGTCAAAATAAAAATAAATTATGTTATTTTTTCTTGAATAAATATTGATCAATCGTTTCTTAGTTTAAAATCAATTAATATAAACATTTTATATGATTTTTATGATTTTAATGATTTCTTTAGTTAATTAACTGTAATTGTTCTTATTTATATTTAATTGACCATATTCAACAATTTTAAGTGTTGAAGAATAAGGCAAAAAATGGTAACATAAAAATGCATTAGCACTCATAATAATAAAGTGCTAAAATAACAAAAAATAAAAACACCAAAATATATAAAAGGAGGTATTTTAATGAACATCAAACCTTTAGGAAACAGATTACTTATTAAACCTATTGTTGAAGAGAAGAAAACAGATGGTGGAATAGTTTTACCAGATTCTGCTAAAGAAAAACCTCAAAGAGCTTTAGTTATAGAGGTAGGAAGCCTTGAAGATGATTACGATATAAATAAAGGCGATAAAGTTATTTTTGCCAAATTTGCTGGAACTGAAATAGAAATGAACGATGAAAAACATATAATTATCGATGTTGATGATATTTTAGCAAAAGTTGAAGACTAATAGGAGGTGCATGAAATATGGCTAAAGAATTAAGATACGGAGAAGAGGCAAGAAGAGCCCTCGAAAGAGGAGTTAACAAAGTTGCCGATGCTGTAAAAATAACATTAGGTCCAAAAGGAAGAAACGTTGTTTTAGAAAAAAGTTGGGGTTCTCCAACAATTACAAATGACGGTGTTTCAATAGCAAAAGAAATCGAATTAAAAGATAAATTTGAAGATTTAGGTGCACAATTAGTTAAAGAAGTAGCTTCAAAAACTAATGACATAGCAGGAGACGGTACAACAACTGCTACTGTTTTAGCCCAAGCTATGATTCAAGAAGGGCTTAAAAATGTCGCTGCTGGTGCTAACCCAATGCTTATGAAACATGGTATTGAAGTTGCTACAAAAAGTGCTGTAGAAGAAATAAGAAATGTTAGTAAAAAATTATCTGGTAAAGAAGATATAGCACACGTTGCTTCTATTTCTGCTAACAACGAAGAAATAGGTAATTACATTGCAGAAGCTATGGATAAAGTTGGTGAAGATGGCGTTATAACCGTTGAAGATTCAAAATCAATGGAAACTCAAGTTGACTTTAAAGAAGGTATGCAATTTGATAGAGGATATGTTTCTCCATATTTTGTAACTAACACTGAAAAAATGGAAGTTGAAATGAAAGAACCATACATTTTAATCACAGATAAAAAGATTTCAGCTGTAAAATCAGTAGTTCCTACTTTAGAAAAAGTAGCTCAAGAAGGCAAACCATTAGTTATTATTGCTGAAGATTTAGAAGGAGAAGCATTATCAACATTGGTTTTAAATAAATTAAGAGGTACATTAGAATCAGTTGCAGTTAAAGCACCTGGATTTGGAGACAGAAGAAAAGCAATGCTTCAAGATATTGCTACATTAACTGGAGCAACAGTTATATCTGAAGAAGTAGGATTATCATTAGAAGATGTAACTTTAGAAGATCTTGGAACAGCTGAAGTTGTAAGAATAGGTAAAGAGGATACAACAATTGTTGGTGGAGCAGGTAAAAAAGAAGATATTGAAGAAAGAATTAAACAAATAAGAGGACAAATTGCAAATACAACTTCAGATTATGAAAAAGAAACTCTACAAGAAAGATTGGCTAAATTAGCTGGTGGAGTTGCTGTAATTCAAGTTGGTGCAGCTACTGAAACAGAATTAAAAGAAAAGAAACATAGAATCGAAGATGCTTTATCAGCAACAAGAGCGGCCGTTGAAGAAGGAATGGTTGCTGGTGGAGGAGTTACTTTATTAAGAGCCAAAAAAGCTGTAGAAAAAGCAATAGAAAAATTAGAAGGTGACGAATTAATTGGTGGAAAGTTAGTTTTAAAAGCTTTAGATGCCCCAATTAGACAAATTGCTAAAAACGCTGGTGTTGAAGGCGCAATTGTAATAGATAAAATTCTTTCAAGCGACGATCCAGCATTTGGATACAACGCATTGAAAAACACTTATGTAAATATGTTTGATTCTGGTATAATTGATCCAACAAAAGTTACCAGATCAGCAGTTCAAAACGCTGCTTCAATTGCTTCTATGCTTCTAACTACAGAAGTATTAGTAGCAGATGAACCAAAAGACGATGAAGATATGGGAGGAAACCCTGGCGCAGGAATGGGCGGCATGGGTGGAATGGGCGGTATGATGTAATCGCCTACCCTCAATGTATTATTTTCGAAGGGTGTGCTTTTAAGCACACCCTTTTTTTATATAGATACAAATATAAACATTATTATAAAACCTATTATGGAAAAAATTAAAGGCCAAATCATTTTTTTCACCATCTTTGATATTTTAACCCCAAAAAACTCGGAAGTCAACAATAAACAAAGGTGAACTGGAGTTATCAAAACGCCAATTACTGAGAAATAGTAAGTAGTCAAAGTTGCTGGAAGTAAAGGTAAAATACCTTGTTCAATCAAAGATATTGTTATAGGCATAGTTACTGCAAATCCAGCTTGAGTTATTCCCGTGATCATACCTATGATAACTGGAGATACAATTATTATCAACCAAGGACTTAGCCCAATATCGTTTAAATTCATGACAAAATTTTCTGATAAGTTCGAAATTTCAACAAAATTTTTGTACCAAAAAACAAAAAATAAAAGCAAGAGAACTTCCCACTTAATTCTCAAAAAACCCCTATAATTTTTATAATAAAGTGCATATACAAAAGAAACTACAAGGACAACCAAATAACCTGGAAGTTGTGCGATAACTCCCAACATAATAGCCAATATTGGCAACAAAGAGATAAATAAATGTTTCCAGTTTTCTGGGTTATGATTCACTTTTATCTTTCCAAGTTTAAAGAAAAACCAAGCCCCAACCAATGAAAATATACCTATTGGTAATTGTATAAGAAGAATCTTCGTAAGGGATATTCCAGTTAAAGCACTTTCCATAACTATTGCTGGATAAAGAATCCAAAAAAATTCCATTGAATGTCTAAACCAGTAGTTTATAACAGAAGCATTCAAAGGAGATATCCCAGATTCGTCTGAAATATCTTTAACCATAGGGGCTGTAAACATAGCACCACCAGGCATCGGTAAAAGCCCTAAAAACATGGGCATAAAAGCTATAGCCTGTTTGGCGTTGAAAAGATGCTTTATATGCAAAGCAAATTTTTCAGAATTCCCAGAAGTTCTCATTGTATCAGATAAAAGGTATATCCCAAATATAACCCCCAAAACTTCATAAAAATTAGATGTTATCGCAGTAACTTTGGCACTTTCAAAAATAAAATTAGTGTTCATGGAAATCAAGCTGGTAACTATAATGGCTACAAGCATGGCCCAATGAACTTTTTTAGTTATTTTTATAGCCAATATCATGCTTGCAAAACCACTTAATATTGATACAATAGCCAAAAAGCATCACCTCATATTTTTAGTTAGTTAACCTTATTATATCAGAGAAATATAAAAAAATAAACTCGCTATTTGCGAGTTTATCTTGGAAAATTCATCATAAAACTATCCATAGTTCCATTATATTGTATTTGTCCATTTTCAATAAAAATAATTTTATTTGCAATATCACTGAATAAATTAAGATTTCTTGTAGAAATGATCAACGTCCTATCTTTTTTCATGTCGTATAGAATTTCTTTTACATCTTTCAACAAAAAATCATCAAGATGATCTAATATAGAGTCAAACATAAACACTTTTGGATTTCTTGCTAAAGAAATAAAAGTTATAAGTAATATTTTTTCTCCAATTGACCAACTCTTAAGTGAGTTATGAACTTTTAAATTATCCAAATCAGAAAATTTTTTAGATAAACCAAGTTTTTCCAAAATATCAAAATGTTCTTTTGATATATCTTTTAATTTTAAACCCAAAGAAAGATTTATAACTTCGCTTAAAGTTAAAATATTCAGGTTTTCAACAAATGTAGGATCTACATAGGTTATTTGTGACCTAAGATACTTTCTATCCAACTCGTTTACATTATTACCTTCAAAAAAAATTCCGCCTTTACCTTTAACGTCGTTGTATAGCTCCTCATTGAGATGTACAAAAGATCTCAATAATGAAGATTTCCCTGAATTTCTTGGTCCATATAGTAAAACAATATCATTAAAGGATATATCCAAAGATATATCCTTTAATATTGAATGTTCACCTATATCCATTCCAAAATTACATAATTCAATTATTTTTTCGTTATCAGAATAATTAATAATCTGATTTTCCATTTTTATTCTCAACGTTTTCTTTTGTATTGCCTCGCCTTAGCTTTGCAATCTTTTTAATATATTCACTGTTTTTCTCTTCTTTCATTATTTTTATAAACTCAAATTGAGAAGATAATTTAGGATTAGAAAAACTGTATCTATCTTTCAACACGATCACCTCGATCATATTATTTCCATCATCTCTATGATACAAGTTTTTTTATACAATAATAATAATATATATTACATTTTTTTTATGATATAGATAAAATGTATTATAAAATCATCGGCTTATGAATAAATTGTAAATATATATCGACTTTATTACCCATAGGAAAATATACTAAAAAAAGGATTCTAAAATTTTTATTTTTTAAAAAAACAAAAAATCTCAAACTCAATATAATGATGAATTTTTAACATATTTATTATTAAATGAAATACGGCACTTATATATCAAAGAATGAGGGTTTTGATTTTTTTGTAAACAGTTATAAAATTCAAGTGAACGTTAATTATAAAACTGGAGGTATATTATGCCTATTAAATTTATTAAAAATAGAAATTTGTGGATATTGGAAACAGATAATATGGCCTACTGTTTTGCTAAAAATAATGATGGTCATTTAAAGAACACATACTTTGGTGCCAAACTAATTTTTGAAAACGATTATCCAGGAACAGAAAATTATATAGAAAGAGACTACTGGCTTTGGGATGAAGAAATTTCTGTAAGGGGAGAAGCCAATTTCGTTGAACATAATCTAAAGATATCTTTTGAAGATGGGACAAGAGACTTAGTCTTAAGTTATATAAAACATAAAATAACAGAAAACAAATTATTCTTAATCTTAAAAGATCACTTCTATGATCTTGAAGTGATTGTAACTTATAAAATAATTGAAGAATACGACCTGATAGAAAGAAAACATACAATAATAAACAACTCAACAAAAACTGTAAAAATTGAAGATGCAAAATCTGGAACAATCTATATTCCAAATAAGGATAATGCAAAATTAAACTATTTAACTGGTATGTGGATACACGAATTCCAAAAAAGAAAAGAACTCATAAATGAAGGTAGGAAAGTTTTAGAAAGTCGCTTGGGGAAAACTAGCTCTTTTCTAAATCCTTTTTTTGCTGTGGATTATAATGCTTCTCAAACAGCTGGAGAGGTTTACTTTGGGCTTATTAAATGGAGCGGGAACTGGAAGGTTGAAATTCAAAAACAGCTATATGAAAGAATAGCTATATCTATGGGAATAAATGATTGGGATTTTAACATGATATTAAATCCAAAAGAATCCTTTGAAACCCCAGAAATAGTTTTTGGTTTTTCAGATCACGGATTTGATAAAATGACGAACAACCTTCACAAATACGCAAGAAATTATGTATTGCCAACAAAAAAATCAAGAACAGTTAAAAAAGTTTTATACAACTCTTGGGAGGCAACTCTTTTTGATGTGAACGAAAAAAATCAAAAAGAGTTAGCAAATATAGCCGCAGAAATTGGAGTAGAACTATTCGTTATAGACGATGGCTGGTTTGGGGAAAGAAACAGTGATAAAAGAGGTCTTGGAGATTGGTTTGTAAACAAAAATAAATTTCCAAATGGATTAAAACCTTTGATAGATCATGTTAACAATCTTGGAATGGATTTTGGTATTTGGGTAGAACCTGAAATGGTTAACCCAAATAGTAAACTTTATTCTGAGCATCCTAACTGGGTTATAAACTTTCCAAATAGACCAAGAACTGAAAAAAGAAATCAATTAATGCTTAACCTTGCTAACAAAGCTGTAAAAGAATATATTATTGATTTCATGGATGACTTGCTGAATAATAATAACATAAAATATGTAAAATGGGATATGAACCGTTATGTTTTTGAATCCGGATGGCCAGAAAAAAATGGAGATAAGCAAAAAGAAATATGGTACTACTACACAAAAAATTTTTATGAAATAATAAACTACCTTAGAAATAAACATGAAAATGTAATTTTTGAAAATTGTTCCAGTGGTGGTGGAAGAGTGGACCTTGGCATCATGAAATATTTTGATGAAATTTGGACTTCTGATAATACAAGCCCTTATGACAGACAGTTTATTCAAGAAGGATTCGCTATGGTATACCCTGTATCAACAATGAGAAGCTGGGTGACTGATTGGGAAGGTAAAAACACATATCCTTTAGACTTTAGATTCAAAGTAGCCATGTCTGGAACTCTTGGGATTGGTGCTAACCTTATGGAATACAACAAAGAAGAATTGAAAGTTTCCAAAAATAATGTTGAGTTTTACAAAAAAATTCGTGAAACGGTGCAATTTGGAGATTATTATCTACTTAATTCTGTTTATGAGAACAATTATCAAGCTATACAATACACTAAAAATAAAAATATAGTAGTTTTCATCTATATTAACCCTAAAGCATTAAATAATTTCAAAACTTACCACATAAAGTTAAGAGATTTAGAAGATACTGCAAAATACACCATAAATGAAACAGGGGAAGTTTATTCTGGCAAAGCACTTATGAGATCAGGCTTAAATATTTATTCTGAAATAAAAATAGATGCAGCTATCAGAAAAAAAGATATTTTTAAAGCAGAAATAATAACCATTAGAAAGGATGAATTTTAATGAATAAGAAATTTGTAACTATGAAAGACATAGCAAAAGAAGTTGGAGTTTCAATAAATACTGTTTCAAAAGCTTTTAAAGATCACCCCGATATTTCAGAAAAAACCAAAAGTATTATTTTAGATACTGCTGAAAAGATGGGCTATATCAAAAATTATTCTGCTTCAATACTGAGAGGAAAGAAAAGTGGACTGCTGGGAACTATTTACTCGGATGGTTCTAATCCTTTTTTTTCTGAAGTTGGTAAAGGGATAGAATATGAAGCAGATAAAAATGGATACAATGTTATAACTATGAACTCAATGGGAAATTTAATCAAAGAAAAAAAGAATATAATGACACTTTTAGAAAACAGAGTAGATGGGTTAATATTATTCCCCATCAACAATAAAATGGAATATTATGATATATATAATTTAAAACAAAATACCGTTTTAGCGGGGCAACCCTTTGACGGTGATATTTTTGATAATGTCTATACCGATGAGTTTAATGGAGCTTTTAAGGCAGTTGATTATCTAATAAAATCTGGAAGAAAAAAAATTATGATGATTGATAACTTTCTTTTTAAAATAGGTAAAAATAAAAGATACCAAGGTTATACATATGCATTAGAAAAAAACAACATAAAGTACTCCAACAAATTACACAAGGTAGTTGGAAAATTGGATAGAATTCATAGGATAAATGAAGGGAAAAAGATCATAGAAAAAGCTGTAAAAGATAATATCAAGTTTGATGCCGTTTTTACTTTTAATGATTTGCTTGCTTTTGGAGTTATAAAAGGGCTACATGAATCAGGCCTAAAAATCCCAGAAGATGTTTCTGTCATGGGATATGATGATCTTGATTTATCAAGCATGATCACACCTTCTTTAAGTACTGTCAAATACGATAAATTTGATATGGGGGGAAAAATAGTGAAAACTTTGATGAAAAGATTGAAAAAACCAGACAAAAAGACTGAAAGAGTTAAAATCGATACTGATATTGTTATAAGAGCTTCTACAAAGGGGGGGGAATGATGTTTGGGGTTGATTATTATCCAGAACATTGGAATAAAAATAGAATAGAAATTGACATGAAATCTATGGTGAATAATGGTGTGAAAATAATAAGAGTTGCAGAATTTATGTGGGCTCAAATGGAAATAGAAGAGGGGATTTTTAATTTTGATCTTCTTGATCATGTCTTCGAAAAAGCCGAAGAAATTGGTTTGAAAATCATCCTTGGAACTCCAACAGCTACACCACCTGCTTGGCTTATAAGAAAACATCCAGAAATCCTTCAAAAAGATGAATATGGACATGTGAGAAATTTTGGGAGTAGAAGACACTATTGCTATAACAACAAAGTGTATAGAAGATATTCTGGGATAATTGTTGAAAAAATGGCTGAAAGGTATTCAAAATACGACTGTTTATATGCTTGGCAAATAGATAACGAATTTGGTTGCGAAAATACGACATATTGTTATTGTAAAGACTGTGATAGTTCATTTAAAGAATATTTAAAAGAAATATATGATAACGTAGATGTTCTAAATAAAAACTGGGGAACGGATTTTTGGTCTCAAAAATACAATGATTTTTCTCAAATAGAAACGCCAAAAAAAACAAATGCCTTTTTAAATCCTCATCAAGTTTTAGATTTTTATAGATTTTCAACGGAAGGAATTGGTGAATTTGCAAAAATTCAAATAGACATTATAAAAAAATACTCAGATAAACCCATCACCCATAATTTTATGGTTAATTTTGGAGAAATAGACTACAAAAAGCATCATGAATTGTACGATTTTATTTCATACGACAATTATATGCCAGTTCAAGATTACAACCCTATGATAGCAGCTTTCAATTTTGATCTTATGTACGCATTAAAAAATAAAGAATTTACAATTATGGAACAACAGCCAGGAAGAGTTAATTGGCAAGAAAAAAATATATTTTACTCAGTTGATTGGTTAAACAATGCTTCCACTCAAACATTTATGCATGGAGCAAACAATTTACTCTATTTCAGATGGAGAGCACTTCCCTATGGAGCAGAACAATTTCATAATGGAATAATAGGATACGATGGAGATACTGAAAATTCTGAAAGATTAAATATGATAAAAAAACTAAACCAAATAGAATTTGAAAAAAAAGAAAAAGCAGATGTAGCAATATATTTTGATTATCAAAGTAATTGGATGCACAAAATAAATAATGTTTCGAAAGATTTTGACTATTTTATGGAGGTAATAAACCTATACGAAGCATTCAAAAGAATGAAGAAAAATGTAGATATTGTTTTTGAAGATGATGATTTTAGCAAATACGAAACTCTGGTAATCCCATACTCTTACTATCTTTCTGAAAAGGCTATGGGTAAAATAAAAAATAGAGATAAAAAAACCATACTAACTTGCATGACGGGTTTAAAAGAATACAACAACCACATCAAATCTGACGAAAAATTAGGATTTCACTTAAAATCTTTGGATTTCAATATAAACGATTTCGGAGCCATAGAAGAAGAAAAAATCTCTTTGTCTGGAAAAAGGCTGATCTCCAATTATTGGATTGAAGATATAGAACTTTTAAAAGGAAAAGTTTATTGCACATGGGAATCAGGACCTTTGAGAAATAAAGCCTCAATATTAAAGTCTGAAGATGACAAAATTCTATACATTGGCACAGTTTTAAATACTGAGTCTCTAATCGAGTTATTAAAAGAATTTATAGATTATGATGTGATTTTACCAAAAAAGGTAGAATACATTAACGGAAAATACATTAATTTTTCACACGAAAAAAAATTGTTTGGTAATATCGAACTTAGACCTTATGAAATAAGAAGTGAAACCTAAAAAAATAATGGTGCTTAAGCACCATTATTTTTTTTCATCATCATCGTCTTCAACCTGAATTATTTCATAATCGCCATCTTCAAAATCTTTTTCTTCTAATTTTTCCCATTCTTCTGCAACTCTATTGTGTTCTTCTTCATCTTCAACTGATTCAATAATAAAATCTTCTCCATCTTTTGTAACTCTGAAAACAACGCTATCTCCAAGTACTATCTCTTCACCATCTTCATCTGGATACGCTTCATCACAAACCCAATAAGAGTTACCATCTAACTCAATTGTATCAACGTACATAAAATGTCTTTCATTATCTTCTTCATCTTTAATAGTAAAGAATTCTAATTTATTATCCATAATACTACCTCCATACTCAAAAGAGTTTTAACTTTACTAATTATAAAACAAAACTATTAAGCTAATATAATATTGAGAATATAAATTGTAAACTAATCATGAATAAAAAAAAGAGGCTAATAAGCCTCTTAAAATATTATTTTACTCTTTCTTTTAATTCGTTACCAGGTTTGAACTTAGGAACTGTTCTTGCTGGAATTTCAATTGGTTCTTTTGTTTGAGGATTAACACCTTTTCTGGCTTTTCTTTCAGAAACAGAAAAAGTACCAAATCCAACTAATTTTACTTCTTCTTTATTTTCAAGTGAAGAAGAAACTACTTCGATAAAAGCATCGATGAAATCTCCTGCGTCTTTTTTTGAAGCATTCATTTTTTCTGCAACAGCTGTAATGAGTTCTTTTTTGTTCATTAAAAAAAACACCCCCTAATAAATTTGGCTAACAAGTTATAATAGAATTTTACCATAAAAATCTACTATAATCAAGTTTTTAAAAGGGCTTACTCAATTTACAAACTCATGCATATGATATATACCTCCATTTTTAAGCTCATTATTTTCCAACAGTTCAATTAGTTTTTCAGCAACATATGAAGGTTTCAACAATTTTCCTTCTTCTTTCAGCCCTATAAATCTATTCAATTCAACAAAGTCTTCTTCAGATGAATTTCTTATCCTTTTTTGCATTGAAGTATCTACGACACCTGGTGAAAAAGAGTAAACACTGTATTCAGTATCTTCTAATTCGAG
>Ga0182236_100068_pt1 | contig 31657 bp, 26 predicted proteins | sample hydfratesGB_TF_A_FD_132422 | JGI IMG/M metagenome (GOLD analysis project Ga0182236, IMG submission 132422) | Subsurface microbial communities from deep shales in Ohio, USA - hydraulic fracturing test GB_TF_A | ecosystem: Environmental > Aquatic > Deep subsurface > Shale gas/oil reservoir >... | reverse complement strand
GCTTTTCTGTTTCTTTGGTTGAATTTTATTACATCTGTAAGACTCTTAACTTCCAATTTTTTATCTTTCAAATAATTGTTTATTCCGTATTTAAATTCATAGAGCAATGTGTTTATATTAGATATTCTATTCATATCCTCATATTCAAAAGGTATTACCTCTGCACCATTTGCTTCCAACATTTTTATAGATTCTTCCCAAACTATTTTTTGAGATTCACTAAGATAGTTTATTATAGTTTTATGATATCCAAACTTTTTGTTTTTAAAAGATTTTTTTTCTTTTCTTTTTAAATTATAATCTTTAGCAATAATTGTTTTAACATCTTTTTTGTCGTATCCAACTACTTCTTTGAAAACCAAGTAAGCATCTTCAACTGTTCTAGTGATGGGCCCTGCAGTATCTTGACTGTGTGATATAGGGATTATCCCTGTTCTACTAATACTTCCTGTTGTTGGTTTTAGTCCAACGCAAGAATTTGAACTTGCGGGAGAAAGAATAGAGCCTGATGTTTCAGTCCCTATTGCAAAAGTACAAAAATCTGCTGCTACAGCTACTCCAGAACCAGAACTCGAACCACCTGTATCGTAATCTCCATATGGGTTCTTCGTTTGCCCTCCAACAGCAGAAAATCCGTTTGGAAGGTTAAAAGAAATGAAATTTGCAAATTCGCTTAAATTGGCCTTTCCCAACAATACAGCCCCAGCTTTTCTCAAAAGTTTCACAATATGAGCATCTTTTTCAGCATAATTGTCTTTTAATGCAATGGCTCCTGCACTTGTCCTCATTTTATCTCCAGTGTCAATATTGGCTTTAATAACAAAAGGTATTCCATGAAGTGGGCTTCTTACTTTCCCATTTTTTCTCTCTTGATCCATTTTAAAGGCGATATCTAAAGCATCTGGATTTATTTCTATTATTGCATTCAATCTTCCGTTGTAATTAGCAATTCTACCTAAGTAAAATTCCGTTAATTCTACTGATGTAAGCTCATTTCCCTCAAACATTTTTTGTATTTTTTTAATGGTTAAATTTTTCAAATTCATAGTTCATCCTCCTAACTAATTTTATCTAATTATACAACATTTTTTTAATTTTTTAAAAAATGTATAATAGTTATGATATAAACGAGAGGTGATTTTATGAGAATAGCTGTTATGTCGGATATTCATGGAAATTTTGAAGCTCTTAGTGCTGTTATGTCCGCTATTGAAACAGAAGATATTGATGAAATAGTGTTTTTGGGGGATTTGGTTTTAAAAGGGCCAGAACCTAAAGATTGTTTTCAATTTATGAAACAAATAAAGCCATATATTTGGCTTAAAGGTAATACAGATGAATGGTTTAATTTAAAAGAAATCAATCAAATAGAAAACAAACTACAAAAAGAATCCTATGAATATTTTCTTTTTGCAAAAAATGAACTTAGCAATAATAACCTTAGATTTTTAAGTAGATTACCTGAGAAAGATTCTTTTGAAATATTTGATAAAAGTTTCTTATGCGTACACGGATCTCCAATATCAAATAATGATGTTATTGATTCAAAAAGAACAGATAAAGAAATTGAAGAAATGCTGAAGAATGTTGAAGAAGATGTCTTATTGTGTGGTAATTCTCATCAATACTTTTACAAGGAAATAAACGGTAAAAAGATAATTAACGTTGGAAGTGTAGGGCTTCCTTTTGACGAGATTCCTAAGGCAAGTTTCATAGTTCTCGATATCAGAAAGGATAAAGATATGGAAACTGAATTTAAAAGGGTAGATTATGATATTGAAAATCATCTGCAAATCGCTGAAGAAAAAGGATTTCCTTCTTATAAAAAATATAAAAATGAAATAATAGAAGCAAAAAAATATTAAACACTATATAAAAAAGCTGGCTAAAAAGCCAGCTTTATTCTTATAAATCATAAAATATTTTTCTAATACTAAAACCATCATAATTCAATGGTTGCTAATGCTTTATTTGTAATATTTGTAATAGCTTTTTTCAAGTTTGACTTCTTTTGCTTTCACAAGATAATCCAAAACTTTTTTAACTGGATTTGGACTTGATTCATCAAAAACATATTTTGAAACTATTGGAAGTGAATTTTCATGTATATCTTCATCTTTTAAAATTCTTTTTACATAAAAAGTATCTAAAGAAATTTTGAACTCGTCAAAGCTACCGTTAAGTTTTACAGGTGTTTTCAAACTAACATAATCAGACCCATCAGGCCCTAAGAACATCCCTGAAAACTTTAATGCTATCCCAAAAGAACCTATAACTTTATTTGTTAAATTTAGATCATCTTTTGCTCTGTGAAGAGCATCTGATATAGTAGACACTTTACCCTTTGTGAATAGGTCATAAACATGTTTTGTAAATTTTTCTCTCAATTCTGGATAAGGAAGAATCTTATCGTATTTTATCTCCCATCTTCTTGGAGCAGGAACATATAAAAACCCCTTCTTGTTTTGTCTAAGCCTTCCATTGCTTATCATCTGCATTATGAAATGATTAAGCGTTTCACTGCTGGAGTTTTTAGCTATCCATTGATGTTTTTGTTTTGCTGATTTTGCAAGTTTTTCTACATCCATAGCTAAATCACTTGTAGCAACCAACCTTTCAAGGAATCTCATGTAGTTTTCTTCATATTCAGAATATTCTACTTCTTTTAAAATTATTTTCTTAACTTCTTTTTGAATATCTTTTATAAAAGAAGCCATTGTCTTGTAACCAAAAGTGCCGTAATAAATCCCCATACCCGTAATTATTCTTTTTATAACTATTTCATCTGGTTGTAAATTCTTTTCTTCCATTATTTTGATGATTTCTTCAACAATATCATCAAAAGAATCTGTAGAATTTATCTTTTCAGACTTAACAATTTCTTCGTAAGGTATGTAAGTGTCCGCAGACAATTGCATATCGGGAGAAGTATTTTTACTTCTACCTATTACAATTACTGACTTTCCATAAGTCCTTAATTTTTTTACAAGAGGTACAAAGTCAGCATCTCCTGTAACTAACACGAAATCCCCTACATGTGGTAATGAAAACATAGTTTCCATTGCGTCTACCGCTAATTTAATGTCATTACCCTTCTTGTTTCCGAAACCATCTTCGGGCATTTCAATCAATTCAATACCGTGCCTTGAAAAAGAAAACATTGTTGCAGGAAATTTCGACCAGTGCCCATACGCCTTTCCTCCAACCAATTTTCCATAATCGTTAAGCTTTTGTGTTACTAATTCTGGATCAACAGGCTGATTCTGATAATCCATGAACACAAATAAGTTATTCATTTTTACACCTTCTTATATTCTTCATCTCCTTTATGAAATGATGTTTTTGGATGGTAAATTGTTTACCATCCACGATAAATTATATCATATACAATATATTAAAAAAAGAGTCTGCAAAAGCAGACTCTTTTTCTTGGCTCCGGCTGAGAGATTTGAACTCCCGACCTAGTGGTTAACAGCCACCCGCTCTACCGCTGAGCTAAGCCGGAATCTATATCCGAAAAAAATTATATCAAAACAAAAAGGAGATTTCAACAACTAAAGGTAAAATAAACATTAATTAACAGTTAATATTCTGAAGATTAATTATTTGATGGATTTAGGTTTATAGTAAAATTTCTTATTATATTATCTTTATAGAGTTACAACTTGTTTTTACCTATACAACTCACAATGTGATTTCTACAAAGAATAGCTCACAGTTTCATAAACATTTTTAAACTCTTTATAATAATCGATAATTTCTCTTGTTTCTTTTTCTTTTAAAGAGTTCAATATTTCTGTGTTTATTTCATAACTATTTACAAAGTTATTTGATTTAAAAATGCTTTGCAGCTCAACCATGTTGCTATAGACGCTATCTTCAGAAGTGGATTTAACGATGTTTTCAAGAGTATTGCTTATTATGTTTAAAACCCTTTTTAAATCATTTTGTTCTATAATTTTCTGCGCATTTTTTATGTCTTCTAAAGGGTCTATATTACTTATCTTTTGTTTGTTTATACCCTTAGGGAAAGAAACTTTTACCAAAGTCCCCTCATCTAAAGGCTCTAAAAATACTTGCCCCCCCAACATAGTAACATAGCTTTTCACGATACTCAAGCCGATCCCTAAACCATCTTTTTTTCTGCTCAAATAGTTTTCCGTTTGGAAAAAACTATCATAGATTAAATCCATATTTTCTGTCTTTACTCCTATTCCAGTATCTCTTACAGAAACTTCTATTTCATCGCCCTCGTCTTCAACACTTATTGTTATCTCGCCCTCATCGGTAAACTTGTATGCATTATCTATTACTTCTTCAAAAATCCTTTTAACTTTTTTATAATCCAAAAGAGAATCTCCTATTTGTTCAAGGTTTTCTTCAGATATTTTCAATTTAATCCCCTTTTTTCTACACATAGATTCGTATTTTGAGGATATTTCAAATATCACATCTAAAATATTGAATTTAGAAAGTTTTAATTTTATCTCATCTGACTCTGACTCAATTTTAGACCTTTCAAACAACCTGTCAAATTTATTCAATATATCTTCAGATGATTTTTTAATTGTTCTCAAATTTTCTTTGTCTTCTTCACTATCTATTTTCATTTGTAAAATATCTGAAAACCCCATGATTGTATGTATAGGAGTCCTGATTTCATGAGACAAAATTTTCAATATATTGCTTTTAAATTCAGAGTTCTTTTTTAAATTATTTTCTGAAATCTCCAGCTCTTTAATCGTTTTTGATAAACTTTTGTATAAAGAGTTAAACTCATCTTTTATAAGTCTGAATTCGTCATCTTCAGAATAAATTATTTCTTTGCTTCTGTTATTTTTTACATTTTTTATCCCATTTACAATAGAGGTTATCGGTTCGGAAATCTGTGATTTAATGTACTGTATGTTTGTCCTCGATATTAAAAATCCCAAAACTAAAAATATAGCAGCTATTATAATTAAAGTATTCCTTAATTGTAATAAAACTGTTGAATTATATAGAAGAAAAAAATCAAAACTTCTAATATTTCCATATAAAACTTCATAGGAATTATTTTCGAGAGAGATCTTTGAAGGATACTCACTTAGAATATTTTCTAACTTTGATTTGAAAACAACCGAATTGGGAATTATATAGCGATCATTGTATTTGATAACAGAAATAAAATCACCAGTTTGGCCTTCAGAATTTAAAGCTTTGTTCAAATTTTCGAGACTAACCCCGTATATATACCTTTTAGTATCAAAATATTGCCAATTTATAAGGTATAATTGATTTGAATCATTTACGTATATTTGTTTAGATAAATCTTCATATGAAAAACTAAAAGAACTTTGGGTCTCGGGAGTCTTAACAAAAGATAGGTTATCCAGGTTATAGACGAAATCAATGTTTTCAATTTCTTGATTAGTTCCTAACATGTAAGAAAAAAATTCGTCTGTCATATCAAGATAATAATTATTTATGAAATCTTCTTTATTTTTAAAAAGAATATTTAGATTGTTTTGAACATTTTGTTTTATAATTCCATAGGTGGCTATAAAAATTATCAAAACCATCACAATGGAAAAAATAATATAATTAAAATATAATGATTTTGATACTTTATCAGCAAAACTTTTCATGTAAACACATCCTTATGGGGGGATTACCTTGCATTTAGAAAGAATTGTGGATACTTTTATGGATTTAGCAAGAGAACTTTATTACTATGGTTCTAATGCAACTGAAATTGAAAATTATATAACACAAATAGGAAAAACTTATGAATTAGATGTTCAAATTGCTTCAATAGGAACTGTATTATATATAACTGTTATTGACAGAACTGGTAAATCTTTAACGAGGATAGAAAGAATAAACTATACATCTATTGATTTTGAAAAGCTTTCTATTTGGGAATCATTTATAAAAAAAATTCTAAAAGAAAAGCCACCTTTTACATTCATAAGAGACGAAATAAAAAGAATTAAATATGAAAATAAAAATCTGGTACATTCTTTTTCACTTTTAATTATAGCAGTTTTTATCGCTTCTTTTTCATTTTCTTTTGTTTTCAAGGGAAATCTTTTAGAATCTTTCATATCTGGTATTGTAGGTACAACTGTTTATTATGTTACCATTAATTTGAAAAATAAAATTTTAAGAGATTTTATAGCAGGATTCTCAATTTATTCTATAATAGAAGTTTTCAATTTATTTACTGAAATTAGAACATATCCAATATTGGCTGGAGCTATTATGGTTTTTGTCCCTGGTCTTTTATTAACTAATGCTATAATGGAAATAGGAGATAGAAATTTAGTTTCTGGTGTATCAAAATTAGTTGAATCAGTTTTTATATTAGGTGCTTTGGTTTTGGGAGCAGGTATTGCTACAGCAATATGGAGGTAATTTTATGCTTTTAAGAATCTTTTTTTCTTTTTTTGCAACGGGTGGATTTGCCGTAATATTTAAAACCCCCAAAAAAAGTATCTTTTTTGCAGCGCTCACCGGTGCAATAGGTTGGACATTGTATGAATTGGTGAATTTAAAATTTGGTTATGAAAGTGCGATTATAATATCTTCATTAAGCATAGGACTTTTGTCTTATTTTTTTTCATATATTTTGAACACAAATGTTCATCCTTTCATAGCCGCTGGAATTATACCTTTGGTACCTGGAGCTCCTGCTTTTTTCACGTTTCAGAGTTTTATAGAAGGAAACCTTGATACAGCGTCACGTTATGCTTACGAAACATTTGTTGGAGCATTTGGTATAGTAATAGGGATAGCAATATCCACAGCTTTTACAAATTTATGGGAAAGAAAAAAATTATTAGATTAATATAAAAACATTTAGAGGAGGCAATTTAATGGACATAGGTAAGAGATATACTCCACATGAGTTAGAGAAAAAATGGTACTCAGAATGGATGGAAAAAGGTGCTTTTAAACCTCAAAATAAAGGCAAAGATTCATTCACAATAGTCATTCCGCCACCTAATATAACTGGTAAATTACATATAGGTCATGCTTTAAATTTAACTTTACAGGATATACTAACAAGATATTACAGAATGAAAGGCAAGGATACTTTATGGATCCCTGGTGAAGACCATGCTGGCATAGCAACTCAGCATGTTGTTGAAAAACATCTTAAAAAAACAGAAGGCAAAAGAAAAGAAGAATATGATAGAGACGTATTTGTTTCAAAAGTGTGGGATTGGGCGAACGAATACAGAGATTACATTAGAAAACAGCTAAAAGCTATGGGGGCTTCTGTAGATTGGTCAAGAGAAAGATTCACTCTTGATGAGGGTCTAAACAAAGCTGTTAGAAAGGTTTTTGTAGATCTTTATGAAGAAGGGCTTATATACAAAGGAAAGTACATCGTTAATTGGTGTCCAAGTTGTGGGACAGTTCTTGCAGACGATGAAGTAGAACATAAAGATGATAACGGACACTTTTGGTATATAAAATATCCTTTAAAAGGTGAAGATGATTTTATAATTATAGCAACCACAAGGCCTGAAACAATGTTGGGTGATGTTGCAATAGCCGTACATCCATCAGATGAAAAACACAAGCATATGATAGGAAAGAAAGTTATACTTCCTTTGGTTAATAGAGAGCTTGAAGTCATTGGAGATCCATATGTTGATCCAGAATTTGGAACTGGATTTGTAAAAATTACCCCAGCTCATGATCCTAACGATTACCAAATCGGTTTAAGACATAATTTAGAAAGAATTCAAATAATGGACGAAAAAGCTAAGATAAACGAAAACGGCGGAAAATATGCAGGACTGGATAGATTTGAGGCCAGGAAACAAATTGTAGCTGATCTTGAAGAACAAGGTTATTTAGAAAAAGTAGAAGAACACAAACATTCAGTTGGCCATTGTTATAGATGTGATACTATAGTTGAACCATTCTTGATGGATCAATGGTTTGTAAAAATGAAACCTCTTGCCAAAAAAGCTATAGAAGCAGTAGAAGAAGATGAAATTCAATTTTTTCCTGAAAGATGGAAAAAAGTATATCTTAACTGGATGAACGAAATCAGAGATTGGTGTATTTCAAGGCAACTTTGGTGGGGACATAGAATCCCTGTTTGGTATTGTGATGAATGCGGTGAAACTATCGTTTCTGAAGAAGACCCAACATCATGTCCAAAATGTGGATCAAACAATTTAACTCAAGATCCAGATGTTTTAGATACTTGGTTTTCATCAGCTCTTTGGCCTTTTTCAACACTCGGCTGGCCTGAAAAAACAGAAGATGTTGAGAGATTCTATCCAACCGGAACATTAGTCACAGCTTTTGACATAATTTTCTTCTGGGTGGCAAGAATGATAATGATGGGTGAAAAATTCATGGGGGAAAAACCATTTTCACACGTATTCATAACTCCTCTTGTAAGAGATAAAAAGGGAAGAAAAATGTCTAAATCTCTGGGTAACGGAGTGGACCCTTTGGATATTATAGATAAATATGGAACAGATCCTATGAGATTTACATTATCAATTTTAGCAGCTCAAGGCAGAGATATTAAATTAGACGAAAAATCTTTTGAACCGTATTCAAAATTTGCAAACAAAATATGGAATGCAACAAGATTTGCACTTTTAAACCTAAACGATTTTGAGTCTATAGAATATGATTATGATGAACTTCACCTTGAAGATAAATGGATTTTGACAAGGATGAATAGAGCTATAAAAAGTGTTTCAGAAGGTATAGAAACATATAATTTCAACCATGCCGCAAAAGCTATTTATGATTTTGTTTGGAGTGAGCTTTGCGATTGGTATATAGAATCTATAAAAGAGAGATTGAATTCTGAAGGCAGAAGCAAAAAATTAGCCCAAAATGTTCTTGTAAAAGTATTTGATAATGCCTTGAGATTGTTGCATCCATTTATGCCCTATTTATCAGAAGAATTGTGGCAAGCTATTCCATCTATAAAAGAAGATGAATTATTAATTATATCTAAATGGCCAAAAGAAACAAAAGAAGAAATATTTGAAAAAGAAGAAAACAGATTCAACGATATAATGTCGGTTATTAGAGGGATAAGAAACGTTAAAGCGGATATGAATATCCCCCAATCACAAAAGATAAAGGCAGAATACAAAATATTATCAGATAACGATTGGATTGAAGGGGCACAGGATCAAATATTAAAATTGGCTAACCTCGAAAATTTAGATAAAACAGATGCTAAAAAAGAAAGATCAGCAACAGCATACGTAGATGAAAACGTTGAAACGTACGTTCTTTTGGGAGATATGATAGATGTAGATGCTGAAAAAGACAGGTTAAACAAAAAAATCCAAAAATTAGAAAAAGAAGTTAATAAATTTGAGAAAAAATTAAATAACAAAAATTTCTTGGGAAAAGCTGACCCAGAAGTAGTAGAAGAGGCAAAAATAAAATATGAAGATGCGAAATATCAAGTGAAAAAACTCGAAACATTAATTAAGGAGATTGATTAAATGAACTTTGATCAACTGGTCAATACTTTGTATGGTAGAAGAGCGGGAAATGTAAAAATAAAATTGGGACTCGAAAGAATCCAAAAATTAATTGAAGCTATAGGAAATCCTCATAAGAACTTCAAAGTAATACACGTTGCAGGGACGAATGGAAAAGGAAGTATAACAAAGGCTTTGGCCACTATTTTTTCCGGCCAGGGTTTGAAAACTGGTTCTTTTATATCTCCACATTTGGTTTCAATTACCGAAAGGATAAACATAAACAACTCAAAAATATCAAAAGAAGAGTTTGTAAAAGTTTACCAAGAAATAGAACCAGCCATCCATAGTTTGAAAGAAACCGATCCTGAAATGGAACCTTCTTTCTTTGAGATCATAACTGCCATGGCTCTGAAGTATTTTGCAGATAATAAAGTAGAACTTGCAATAATGGAGGTTGGGCTTGGAGGGCGTCTGGATTCTACAAATGTTGTTGATTCTGATGTTTCTGTCATTTCAACAATTCAAAAAGACCATATAAAAATTTTAGGTGACACTCTTGAAGCCATAGCCGGAGAAAAAGCGGGTATTATAAAAAAAGGTAACATAGTCGTTTTGGGAGATATCCCGGAATCTCCTAAAAAAGTAATAAAAGAAAAGGCAAAATCTGTTGATGCTCTTAAATTATATGAGTATGATAAAGACTTTAAATTCAGTAAAACAAGATATTCTATGAACTGGAATATGATCAATTATTCTGGAATATCGAAAACTTACGATGACTTGGTTTTCAAGAGTAACGGTTCTTATCAACCACATAATCTCTCTGTAGCTATAGCTGCTGCCGAATCTTTTTGTGAAAAAAACCAAATGAATTTAGACGAAACAAAACTCAGAGAATCTTTAAAAACTTATTCTTGGGAAGGCAGATTTGAACTAATAGAGTATAATAACAAAAGAATTATTTTAGAAGGAGCCCATAATGTAGACGGGATAAAAATGCTGAAAAAAACTGTTTCTCTATACACTCCTTTTTCAAGAAAAATTGCCTTAATAGGTATTTTAGACGATAAAGATATTTCAGAAATGGTAGAAGAAATTCCATCTATTTTTGAAAAAATAATAGTGACATCGGTTCCTTCTCATAGAAGTGTTAATCCTAAAAATGTTAGAGAAGAACTTCAAAAACACTCAAAAACAGTTATTGAATATATTGAAAATACTGAAAAAGCATTTGAACATTTTCTAAAAGAAAGTTACGACTATTATTTTGTAACTGGTTCTTTGTATCTTGTGGGTTATATTAAAGGCCTTTTATTGAATAAAAGAGATGATAAAAATGCTTAAAAAAATTAAGGGAAAAGTTATAAGCGTTGAAAAAGATTCAATATTGATAGAAGTAGGGGCACTAACTTTAGAGGCCTTCCCTTCTTTTAGAATAACCAAAGATGTTGAAACAGGCGAGACTTACAATTTTTATGCTTCTTTTGAGATGAGTGAATATAACATGGCTTTATATACTTTCAAAGATCAAATAGAAGAAAAAGTCTTCCAATCTTTAAAAAAAGTTTCGAAAATAGGTCCTAAAACAGCCGCAAAAATAACCTTTACAAATGACGCAGAAAATATAGCCATGATGATAGAAAACAGTGATATAAAAGGTTTATCCAGCTTACCTGGTATAGGTAAAAAAACTTCTGAAAGAATTATATCTGAGCTGAATGGTGAATTTGAAGGATATGAAATTAAGCAGGTAAACGATAACACAACTGATGTCATAGAAGCTTTGGAAGCTCTTGGGTTTGATAGAGGAAAAATATTGAAAGTTCTCAAAAAAGTAGACACAGAAAATAAACCAGTAGAAGAGTTAATTAAAATTTGTTTGGCTGAAATTAAATAGGCTATAAAACATATTAACTTATCGCTACTATATGGTAACTTTAAATACAGATAAAAATGTTAATATGGGGGTGTATTGATGAAAATTTTGATACTGGCAGCTGGGATGGGCAAAAGAATGAAGTCCAAAATGCCAAAAGTTATGCATTCAATATTGGAAAAACCAATGTTAAATTGGGTTATAGATACTTCTAAAAAACTTACTTCTGAAATTGCAGTTGTTTTAGGACACGGCATAGAAAACGTGAAAACCATTGTAGATGAGGACATAGAGATTTTTGAACAAAAAGAAATGCTGGGTACTGGACATGCAGTCATGTCTGCAGAAGATTTTTTAGTAGGAGAAGAACTTTTAGTATTATACGGAGATGTTCCACTCATCTCAGAAGGAACTTTGAAAGAGCTTATATCTAAACACAGAAATAACAAAAACTCTGCAACGATATTAACCGTTGATTTAGATGATCCAACAGGTTATGGGAGAATAGTCAGAGATAGTGACGGAAACTTTAAAAAGATTGTTGAACACAAAGATTGTAGCGATGAAGAATTAAACATTAAAGAAATTAACAGTGGAATAGCTGTTTACAATATTGATGAGTTGAAAAAAGCTCTTAAAAAGATTAACAACAACAACGTTCAAAAAGAGTACTATTTACCTGATACATTTTTACATTTTAAAAAAGTCCAAACCCACAAAATAAAGGATATTACAGAGGTAACTGGTGTTAACAACAGAATTCAACTATCTCAATTAGAACGAAAAGCCAGAGAAAACAAGCTAAAAGAATTAATGCTTAATGGAGTTACAATAATAGATCCTGAGTCAACTTATATTTCACCCGACGTACAAATTGGAATTGACACGATAATTTATCCTCAAACTTATATTTACGGTGCTACCCAAATAGGTGAAGATTGTATCATCGGTCCTATGACAAGAATAAAAAATTCTAAAATTGGAAATAATTCAAATATAATTAGGTCAGAATGTGAAGAAGCTATTGTGAAAGACAATGTTTCTGTTGGACCATTTGCCAGACTTAGAACTGGTACTATATTAGAAGATAAAGTGAAGATTGGAAACTATGTTGAAACTAAAAAAGCAAATGTTCACGAAGGTTCAAAAGCACAACATTTAACCTATCTTGGAGATGCTGAGATTGGAGAAGGGGTTAATATTGGTGCTGGAACCATCACCTGTAACTATGATGGAATTAATAAACATAAAACAAAAATAGAAAATGGAACTTTTATAGGAAGCAATTCTTCTTTAGTTGCACCAGTTACAATTGGAGAAAATGTGACTGTAGCTGCTGGTTCTGTTATCACTAAAAATATACCTAAAAATTCTTTGGCGTTTGGACGTGCAAAGCAAGTAATAAAAGAAGGGAAGTCTAAATTCAAAAAGTGAGAAGGGAGAGTTTAGCCGTGTCATTAGTCGGGCGTTCAGAAATGAAAGTTTTTGCTGGTAATTCAAACCCTGCATTAGCTAATAAGATCGTTGAATATATGGGTACAAGATTAGGTGATTGTGAGGTAACTACCTTTTCTGATGGAGAAATTAATGTCAAAATCAACGAAACTGTTAGGGGATATGATGTTTATTTAATTCAGTCTATTTCACAACCTGTAAATGAAAACTTGATGGAATTGTTGATTATGATAGATGCTTTAAAAAGAGCTTCTGCAGCATCTATTTCAGTTATAATGCCATATTATGGTTATGCGAGACAAGATAGAAAAGCAAGAGGAAGAGACCCTATAACTGCAAAGTTAATGGCGAATTTGTTGACAACAGCGGGTGCAAGCAGAGTTGTCACAATTGATTTACATGCTGAACAAATCCAAGGTTTTTTTGATATCCCGTTAGACAATCTATGGAGTTTCCCAGTATTTGCAGATTATTTTACAGAAGATTTAGAAATGGACCCTGAAGAATATATAGTTGTTTCTCCAGATGTTGGAGGGGTAAAAAGAGCAAGAAAATTTGCTGAAAAGATTTCCACTCCTTTAGCTATTTTGGATAAAAGAAGACCAAAAGACAACGTTGCTGAAATAGTGAATGTTATTGGGGAAGTTCAAGGCAAAAAATGTATTCTTTTTGATGATTTAATAGATACAGGCGGTTCTATTATAGGTGCAACTGAAGCCCTTTTAAATGCAGGAGCTAAAGAAGTCACTGCATGTGCCACTCATGGCATATTATCAAAAGATGCTGTAAGCAAAATGCAAAATTCACAGTTAAGTAATATCATAGTAACTGATACAATATATCATGATAAATTGCCTGACAAATTTAAAATTCTATCCGTAGCTCCATTATTTGGAGAAGCCGTGGTAAGAATCAGAAAAAATCTTTCAGTAAGTATACTGTTTAGATAAATAAAATATTTTTAGGAGGTATAAGACGATGGCAAGAAGATTTAATCTTGAAGTAGTCGAAAGAGACACAAAGAAAAAAGCAAACGTTTGGAGAAGAGAAGGATACATCCCTGCAGAAGTTTACGGACCTGGGCTTGAAAAAAATAGACATGTTGCAATTCCTTTTGGAGAATTCGAATCTTTATTAGATCACGTTAGTGAAACAACGATAATCGAAATAGATATCGAAGGAAAAGAAAAAATTACAACATTCTTAAAAACTATTCAAAGACATAAAGTTTCCGATAAACCTATTCATGGTGACTTCTATGTTCCATCAGAAGGACATGTAATGACATTGCATATTCCTTTTGAAGTAGAAGGTACTCCTATTGGTGTAGAAAGAGACGGTGGAGTGTTAGACGTATTAGTTCACGATATCCCAGTTGAAATCTTACCAAGTGACGTTATAGAAAAAATTGTTGTTGATATTTCTGACTTAGAAATCAACGATCATATTTTCGCTAAAGACATAAAAGATAAATTACCCGAAAGCGCCCACTACTTATTAGAAGACGATGAACTATTAGTAACTATAACAAAACCAGGAGTATCAATCGAAGAATTAGAAGCTGAAGCCGAAGCTGAAGAAGAATTGTTAGAACCTGAAGTAATCGAAGAATCTTCAGAAGAAGAAACAGAAGAATAATTATAAATGAAAAAAATAATTGTTGGATTAGGTAATCCCGGTCCACGTTATGTCTTTACAAGACATAACGTGGGCTTTTTAGGTATTGATCAATATGTTGAGAACAACAAATTTATAGATTTTAAAAAAACTTCTGGTAGAACTTTTGAGGCTTTAGAAACTAACGACTTTATCCTGGTTAAACCTATGACTTATATGAACCTTAGTGGACAAATTTTCCCTGAACTGTTTAAGAAATATGGAATGACAGATCCTGAAAACATTGTCGTTATATATGATGATGTGGCTTTAGACTTTGGAAAAATTAGAATCCGACCAACTGGCTCAGATGGCGGGCACAATGGTATGAAAAGTATAATTAAGGTTTTAGGCACCAAGAATTTCCCAAGAATAAGAATAGGTGTAGGAAAGAAGCCAGATTATATTGATTTGGCTGATTTCGTTTTGTCAAAATTTTCAAAAGAAGAAATTTACGATTTGTATAAAATTTTAGATGAAGTATCAAATGCGATTGGCATGATTTTAGAAGGTAATTTAGAAAAAAGCATGAATAAATATAATGGTGATTTTTTAATATAAGAGGTGTAGCATTTTGGCTTGTAATTTGTGTAACTCTAAAGATTCTGATATACAACAGACAATAATAGAGGACGGTATAGTTAAGCATATTGAATATTGTAAAAACTGTTTCAAAGAAGTCCAAAAAAACCATCTAAATAAGCTCTCAAGTACTTCTTCAAAAAAAATGAAAATAATCAATTCTTTTGGAGATAGAATCGTTAGTAAAGAAGCTTATAACAAAATAATTTTTGATCCTTATCATGAAAGAATCGTTACTGAATTACCTTTAAATATTTTAAAATCTACATTTATTTCAGATGAATTCAGCATGAAAAGAAATGAAAAAACTTCCATAGATAGAAATATAAAATATTTAGAATTTTCATTAGACAAGGCCCAAAATTTTGAAGATAATTTAAGAATAAAAAGGCTTAAAAAATTAATAGATTTTTTTAAATCTATCAAGTGATATGTTATAATAAAATTGTGTGAAATAATTTTCATTATCAATTTTTCTTGGGAGAGTATAATATGAAGTTTAAACAAATTTTTAAAAGAACTGTAAGAAATATATCCTTACAGAATTATTTTTTAGTTGCTGCCATAATAATTTTTTGGGGTTTAGTGCTTGCCATATTTTCTACTACTTTGAGTACAGTTTCTTCAAATAATTTAGAAAATTTTGAAAAAACTGTAGAAGATTACAGGCAAAAGTTATCAAGCGCTAAGAAATATTCAGAATATAAAAGCCTTGAATCATTTTTCTCAGAAGTATATTTTTATGATCTAAACATGAATATAATTAAAACAATACCAAATAATTTAGAAGAGAAAAAGATTGATCCATTCACTTTTAATGGAAATGATTATTATCTATATTCAAATAAAGATGAAATTTATTTGGCATCGCGTTTTAGTGATGGTTATTCTCTAAGTAAAATTAAAATGGAATCATTGAAATTAAATAATGAAAGCGTTCTATTTTCTTCATTTGATAAAAATGGGAGAATTCTTACAAACGGAATTTTTAAAAAGAATATGAAATATAATGACATTAATCATTTAACCTTCTCTGATTTTAATTTTTATTTGAATGACAAAAATAGTTATGGCGGTATAAAAGTAGTAACTTCTTTGAATATTACTTTACAAGTATATTTTCTTTTTATAGCTTCAATTATAACCTTGGCTATGATTATATGGAATCTAAATTCTAAGAAAAAAACTGTGAAACTTTTACAAAATTTTGAGGACGAATACGAAGACATGATAGAATCCATTGAAATTTTACTTAATGAATTAAGATTGTTAGATGACCAAAGCATGAAAATCATACCCGAAGTTCAATTTGATTCAATTTTAGAAAAAATTAAAAACAAAAATTATGAATTTCAAGAACTTAAGGAATTGAGAGAAGTAGAGGAACTGGCTGTCAGAGAATTTATTGAATTAATTGAAAATTTAAGCGCTTCATATGAAGAAATTTCGTCTTCTAACGACGAACTGGAAAATTTGTACAAAGAGTTAGAACTTACATACAACAAATTAGAAGGTTCTTATATTGCTTTTTCTAAAAAATTGTCTAAAATAGCTGAAAAATACGACGATATCACAGGGAAACATATAGAAAGAGTAGCAGATTATTCAAAATTAATAGCTGAAAAATTGGGTAAAGACAGCTTTTTTACAAATAATATATTTTATTATTCTCCTCTTCACGACCTCGGAAAATTGATGATCGACAAAAAAATATTGAACAAAGAAGGACGTTTGACTATTGATGAGTACGAAGAGATGAAAAAACACACTCTTTATGCTGCAGAAATCTTGGATGAAGATGACGAATTTTCTTTTGCTAAAAATATAGCTTTATACCATCATGAGAAATTCGATGGTTCTGGTTATCCTTATGGTTTATCTGGTGAAAATATACCGCTTGAAGCAAGAATTGTTGCTTTAGCTGATGTATATGATTCTCTCAGAAGCAAAAGAACTTACAAACCTGCTTTATCACACGAAGAAGCTTATAAAATAATAGTGGAAGGAGATATAAAAACTCAGCCAACACATTTTGACCCTAAAATACTAAAAATATTTAAAGAAAATCACCTTGAATTTAAAAGTATATATGAAATATATGAAAAAAATTAGAATGTAGACGTAAAAACGTCTACATTTTTTTAATTTTTCCTTAAACACGTAAATAATTGTGGTAGAATTATCATTGAAAAGATTACAAAGGGGATAAAATATGCAGCAAGAAAAAATACAAAGAACCCTTGTTTTTTCTGATTCTGATCAGGAAGTTAGGGTTGCATTATTAGAAGGAGACGAATTATCTGAGATATTTTTTGAAGATATGGAAGCAGATAGAAATTCAGGAAAAATATTTTCAGGTAGAATAGAAAATGAAGTGAAAAGTCTTGAGGCCTTTTTTGTTAATATAGGCATGAAAAAAAACGGATTTTTAAGGTTTAAAGATCTTGTTGGACTACCTAATGAATACAGAAAAGGAGACATGCTCTTAGTTCAAGTCAGAAAAGATGGAACAAATAGAAAAGGTCCTCAACTATCTATGCAAATAAACCTTCCCGGTAGATACGTAGTATACATGCCATATGGAGAGGGTAGTATTGGTATATCAAGAAGAATAACAGACCAAGACGAAAGAGATAGAATAAGAGAAATTGCAGAAGACGTTATTTACGAAACAGAAGGTTTGATATTTCGAACGAATTGTCAGGGAGTTGACAGAGAAACAATTGAAGAAGAAGTCCTTCAGCTGAGAAATTTGATGAGGGATATTGTAATTAAATTCAACAAAACAAGCAAACCAGATCTACTCTATTCTGAAGAAGATTTTGTTGAATACATTGTAAGAGAAAGAATGGACAATAAAACAGTAAAAATAGTCGTCGATTCGAGGAATCTATACAATAAAATACAAAATATCTTGACAGAATTCGAACAAAAACCTGCACTTGAGTTATACGATAGAGATTCGTTTAACTACAAAAATATATATGAACAATTAGAAGACATTTTTGCAAGAAAAATACCTCTAAAATCTGGGGGTGCTATAACTATAGATAAAGCAGAAGCATTGACAGTCATAGATGTTGATTCAGCAAGTAACGTAAAAGGGAAAAATGTTGAAGAAACTTCTTTTTCAACTAATAAAGAAGCAGCTTACGAAATAGCAAGGCAGATGAGATTAAGAAACCTTGCTGGAATGATAATAATAGACTTTATTGATATGAACGTTCCTAAACACAGAGAAAAGATAATAAATATAATTACTGAAGAAAGTAAAAAAGACAAAGCAAGGGTTACCATTGTTGGGTTCACACATTTAGGTCTTTTAGAGGTTACGAGAAAAAGAACAAGTGCAGCTATAGAATCATTGGTTTTTTCTCCTTGCCCTATTTGCCATGGAACTGGAAGAGTTGCAGCCCCAGCAGTTATATACAATAGAATGATAAAAGATATAGAGGATTCATTAAGTGATCTAAAAGATCATGAAATAAAAGAACTGATAATTAGCGTTTACCATAATCTGTCTGGATATGTAACTCCAGAGGTGAGAAAAGAATTAGAAACTAAAAATAACATAAAAATAAATTTTGAATTCAATTGGAATGATCCAAACTCTTACAATATCAGATTTAAAAAATAGGTGATAAAATGAAAAAAATAGTGAAATACATATTTTTATCAAGTGGGTTGATAGTAGTTTTTGTATTTATTTTGAATATTATCTTGGCACTGACAGGGCCAGATTCGAATTTAGAATATTTGGTAACCAGTGGAAATGCAAATGGTACATCTTTTAATGAGTATATAAACCAAGAAGGAACTGTCCCAATAAAAAGTAAATACTCTTACTTTACAGAGATAGACGAACCAGGAGTAGTTTTCACAAAAATAATTAAATTTAAAGATGATAAATATTTCATATTGGGTTACAATGCAGGAGAAAACATTTTGTTTGAAACAGATATTTCTGGAAATGTTTTATCAAAAAGAGTGATAGAAAAAGGTAATGTAAGATTTTATGATCTTACTTATTTTAACAATGTCATCAACTTTGTAGGCGAAAAGGAAAATAAACCTTATATACTTTCAATAAACGAATCAGGGTCAAAGCTATGGTCAGAAGTATACAATTTTGGTGGTTCTTTTAGCTTTATTAAACCATTATCTACTGGATACCTAATAGGTGGTTATAAATATACTGAGAATAATAAACAATCATATATACTGGAAATAAATGAGGTTGGTACTAAAATATGGGAAGACACCTATGGAAGATCTGATGATGAAGAACTTTTAGATGCATTTTTGTTTGGAAGTCAAATTTACACTGTGGGAAATACAAATTCCAACCCAAGAAAACAAAAAGATTTATTGTTTTTGAGATATAGCACTGACGGTATAAGAAATTTCCAAGGAGAATACGGAGATCAATATTATGATGAATATCCTGCCTCTATCATAATAGATAAAGAGGGATACGTATATGTGGGGGGCTATTCAATCCCTTCCGGAAAAACAACTTGGCAAAACTTTTTTTTCAAATCTATAAAAAATTTGGAAGAAAATGGAGAAATAAAAACGCTTAAATTTGACAGTCACAGCATTCAAAATCTATCGAGAATTACTTCTATGGTTTTAGACAATGATAATTTATATATGGGTGGTTTTTCTGTAGAAAAATGGCCTGATTACAATGGTTTTATAAGAATAAATAATAAAAACGGAGTATTAATCGAACAAAAAATATACGGCAAATCAGATGAAGAACGATTTTATGATTTTATTATAGCAAATGATAAAAGTGTAATAGCCGTTGGATACATCAAAAGAAATGATATTGTCTATCCTTTATTGATGAAAACTGATAGCGATTTAAGAATCCCTGAATATGAAAGATAGTCAATTATTGATTAAATTAGAATTTTAAGAAAGTCGTTACAACTTGTAACTTGACAAAATCTTGGAGAGCAGTTATAATTATTTACGGTTATCGAATGAATACAGATACCAAATCACATTCATGTGACCCGCTAGCTCAGATGGCAGAGCATTTGACTTTTAATCAAAGGGCCCTGGGTTCGAATCCCAGGCGGGTCACCATTTTTTTTATGAATTTCGGATTGCGCGAGTGGCGGAATTGGCAGACGCGCTGGACTTAGAATCCAGTGGAGTGATCCGTGTGGGTTCAACTCCCACCTCGCGCACCATGAATTTGCGAATGTAGCTCAGTGGTAGAGCACTTGCTTGCCAAGCAAGGGGTCGCGGGTTCGAATCCCGTCTTTCGCTCCATAAACTCCAGACTTATTAAAGTCTGGAGTTTTTTTTGTTAATTTACAATATTTATCACACAATTTCCCACAAATTTTTGATTATTCTTTTATACTTAAAAACTACAATATTAGTGTAATCAAAAATAAGAGGAGGTAGTAAAAATGAAAAAGATTTTATTAGTAGCAGTTATTGGATTATTGTCATTGAGTATTTTTGCTTTTGGAGGAAATGGGTACAACACAAAGGCTAACCCAGATACAAGAGGTGGTTATTACCAAGAAGATAACTTCAACCAACTACAGAATGGATATAACAAAAGAATGCCTGAAAACAGAAATCAGATGCCTATGAACAGACGGATGCCAATTCAAAGAAATATGGGAAGTTTTGACAATGGTTTCAGAAACGCAGGAGAAAATACTATGGTTACTTTAGAACTATTAATTGATAAATATTCTCCAGAGTTAGCAAAGGATTTTAATTCTCTTCAAGAAGAAATACTACAATTAAGAGAAGAACAACAAACTCAACTAAGAACAAGAGATTTTTCAAATGATGATCCTATACAAATTAGAGATAGAATAAATAACAGTTTAGAGCTTAGAGGAATGTATTCTGAATTGATGTCTGAATATCAACAAAATGATGAAGAAGAAATAAAAGAAATTTTAGAAAGAATTGTTAATACAATGAGAGAAACTATAGATAATTTTGAAACTGAAGAAATTGAATAAAAATGTTATATAATAAACATATAAGCCACTTGAAAAAGTGGCTTTTTTTGCAAAATGAATAATTAGAAATCGGAGATTTCTGTTGGAGAAACTGGTGAAAAATTGTTTCACAAATTCAGTTGGAAGTTAAATTGCATAGCATTTTAACTAAGAGGAGGTTTTTATGGATATAAAAGTTTTTTTAGTAGAAGACGAAGAAGATTTAAACAAAGTTCTAACTTCATATTTAAAAAAAGAAAATTGGATAGTCAAAAGTTTTTATGATGGAGACTCTGCTATATCTTCTATAGATGAACAACCAGACCTCTGGATCTTGGATATTATGCTACCAGATATAGATGGATATGAAATAATAAAAGAGATTAAACAGAAAACGCCTAACACACCAGTTATCTTTATTTCTGCAAGAGATGCACAAATCGATAGAGTTGTTGGTCTGGATATGGGAAGTGATGATTATTTAGCAAAACCTTTTTTACCAAGAGAACTTGTTATAAGGGCTAAAAGAATCCTTCAAAGAACACATAATCTTACTGAAAATGATGAAAACATAAATATATCAAGCTATACGATAGATTTTACAAAAAGAAAGGTGTTAGATAAAAAAAATAATGAAATTGATCTAACATCCAAAGAGTTTGATATGATTGCTTTTTTTGCAAATAATGCTAATAATGCATTTTCAAGAGAAAAACTTCTGGAAAAAATTTGGGGTTATGATTATTACGGTTCTGAAAGGGTTGTCGACGATTTGATTCGACGGCTAAGAAAAAAAATGCCAGATATTGGGATAGAAACAATTTATGGATATGGTTATAGGATGGTTAAAAAATGAAGATAAAAAAGAGATCTCTTTTTTGGGAGATAATTTTCTATTTCACTGTAGCTATTTTAATAACTTTGATTTCTATTTGGACTATAAATAGAATAGCTTTAAGAAACTTTTTTACCAACGAAACTTACAATAACATTGAAGCTGCTCAAAAATATGTGGTGGAAACTGGTAGAATTGGTATTATGAACATGATGAATTCAAGACAAGATACATCAGAGAGTCAGCTTTTACGTGAAATAAGAAGCGTAGAACACATCATAATGGATAAAAATATGAATATAGTTAATATGCGGGGTATGAATCGAATAAATCAAGATACAAGATTTATTGAAAATATAGTTGAAAATATTAAATCAGATAAAGTTAAAGGCGAATACAAAGTCCCGTCCAACAATGAAGTTATATACTATAAAATCAGAGAAGTTGACTTAAACAATAGCAGTTTTTATTTGGTTTCTTACCTACCAAATGAATATAAAGTTGAACTCGAAAACACTCTTTTTAAACAATTATTAATTGGTTCTTTGATTCCATTGATAGTATCAATGTTTTTTGCAGCTCTATTTTCAAAAAGGCTTTCCACCCCTTTAATAAAATTACAGAAAGTTGTGAACAAAATAGCAAAGAGACAATGGGAAGAAAAGGTTGAAATCGATAGAAAAGACGAAATAGGGTCTTTAGCTGAATCTATAGAAAAAATGAGAAAAAAGTTAATTGAAAATGACAAATCACAAGAAGCCTCACTACAATATATTTCTCATGAGCTCAAAACACCTATAATGATCATGAGAAGCTATACACAGTCTATCAAAGATGGAATTTTTCCAAAAGACGATTTAGAAAGTTCATTAGACGTAATAGAAAAAGAAAGTCTTCTTTTAGAAAAAAGGATAAAAGACATGATTTTATTTTCAAAGCTAAAATATATATCTGGTTATCAGAAAGATCAAAACAAACTAAATTTAAAAAATATCATAACTGACGTTTACGACAGATTCAAAGATTTTAACGAAAATATCAAATGGAATATTGATTTAGAAGATGTTGAAATTAAAGCCAATGAAGAGCAATGGACTATTATTTTTGAAAATATATTAGAAAATTTTGTAAGATATGCTAATAATATAATAGAAATAAATTTGGAAGAAACAGACAATTCAATAGTGATAAGATTGTTTAACGACGGCCCCAAAATCGAAAAAAATATTTTCGAAAATATTTTCTTCGCTTATGAAAAAGGTAAAAAGGGTGAAAATGGACTTGGTTTGGCAATTGTGAAAAGAATTGTAAATCTTTATGGGGGTAAAATTTATGCTAAAAATGAGAAAAATGGTGTTGCATTCTACATAGAAATTGAAAGATAATCTATTTCTTGGGGGGATTTCATGACAGAAAAAGAAATAAAGAAAAATGTAAATTTATGTGATGAAAAAGGGAATTTAAACGAAAAAAGTGTAGGATGGTCTAGAAGTCCTATATTTAATTTAAATCTAAAGAAACATATTTTCAGAAAGAAAAGATGGAACTATTGGGCATTTATTAATGACGATTGCCTTTTTTCTGTTACTATAACCGATCTTGACTATGCTGGTATGGCTTTTATATATTTTTATGATTTTAATACTGGATATTTTGCTGAAAAAACAATTACAACATTATTTGGTAAAGACGTAAAAATTAGCAATGAAGTGTATTCTGATACAATCTTTGATAACGATAAAATGAAAATAAAGATGATTTACGAAAATGAAAAAACAAAAATAGAAGTACAAACAAATGATTTTGATTCAAAACATTTTAAGGCAGAATTGACAGTTTATCAACCAAAAGATTACGACACTCTCAATGTTGTAATACCTTGGGATAAAAAACATTTTCAATTTACTTCAAAACAAGAAGGGTTAGCTTGCGAAGGATTTATCAGATTAGATGATAAGAAGCATATACTAAAAAAAGATTTTTCATTTGCTACGCTTGATTTTGGTAGAGGTGTTTGGCCTTATAAAATCAGTTGGAACTGGGCAAATGCTGGAGGACATTCAGAAGATAAAAGAATAGGCTTAAACTTAGGAGCAAAGTGGACAGACAACACTGGTATGACAGAAAACGCCGTAGTAATAGATGGAAACTTGATTAAAATTAGTGAAGAGGTTATTTTTTCTTATGATAAAAACGATTTGATAAAACCTTGGAAGCTAAAAACAAAAGAAACCGACAAAGTGGATTTGACTTTTACTCCTGTATATAAGAGACATGCTCAAACAAACTTTGTAATTATAAAATCCAACATCTACCAAATGATTGGCTATTTTTCTGGATATATCAAAGATGAATATAACAACAAAATCTATATAAATAAATTACCCGGGTGTTCAGAAGAACATTTCGCAAAATGGTAAAACAAAAGGCATCTTAAGATGCCTTTTGTTTATTCTTCTAATTCAGTGAACCCTATCCCTATAGCACCTGGGCCAGAATGTGCACCAATCACCGCCCCCAACATACCAGAATAAATTTCACCTTCATAATTCAATTTTTCTCTCAATTTCTCCACCATATAATTTTCGTCTTCTTCAAACATAGCACTCCTTGTACAGAGAATTACTTTTTTAGGGTCTTTTATTCTATCTACTATTATATCAACCATTTTATCTAAGGATTTTTTCCTTGTTCTAACCGCTTTTATAGGTTTAACAACGCCATCCACAAATTCACTTATTGGTTTTATATTCAAAAGAGTGCCGACAAACTCTGTAGCTCCACCTATTCTTCCACCGGCTTTCATATATTTCAATGTTTTCACACTGAATATTGTGGTAGTCTTTTTGACAGATTCTTTAGCTATTTTGGATATTTCTTCAAAAGATTTTACCCCTTTTTTAATCAATTCTGCAATTTTTATTTCCAATGCCGCTTGTCCACACGTACAAGTTCGAGTATCTATTAAAGTTATTTTTGAATCTTCATATTTTTTGGTGAAATCGTTTTTTGCTATATAAGCGTTTTGGTAACTCGCAGATAATTCGTTTGATATTGTTGTAACTATAAACTCTTTAAATCCTTTATCATACTTTTCTTTAAATGCTTTGAACCAATCTTCAGAATTAGGTGCCGCTGTTTTGGGAACTTTGTTAGGGTTTTCTGCCATTTTGTTATAGAATTCTTCATCTGATATATCCTTTCCTTGAACAAGATAATCTTCGCCATCAAACGTAATGTAAAAAGGAATTTTAACAATGTTATATTTCTCAGAAATTTCTTTTGGTAAATTGCTTGCAAAATCAACGATCTGTGCTATCTTATTCATAAAAATCCCCCTTGATAAATTTTTTGTCAATATAATTATATCAATTTATAATCAAAAATAAAATAACCAGTTCAAAAAATTGACTTTTTCTTTCATATAATATATGATAAAGTTGAATATTATTATAAAATTAAGGGGGGACCATATGAATCTGAAAATAGGACAAAAACTTATACTTTTTTTTGTAGTTTTTTTGATAGCTTCTATAAGTATTGTTGTAGCCCTTTATAGTAACACTATATTGAATATAGCAACTGATTTGAGAGACGATAACCTTGAAAGTGTGTTTAAATTAACTACAGAAGTAATAGATCAAAAAATGCCTGGAGATTGGAACATCCAAGATGGTGAACTTTACAAAGGTGAAATAAAGATTTCTGGAAACCAACAAATAGTTAATAATTTGAAAAACATAACTAATGCAGATATCACTTTTTTTGTTGGAAATAAAAGAATTGCAACAACAATCAAAAATGAAAATGGCGATTTGGTACTCAACACTAATTTAAATAGAGATTTGTATAATAGAGTACAGAATGAGAGCGTAATTTATACTGATTCTGAACTTTTTGGAACTCTTTATAGATCAGTTTATTCAGAACTTACAAATAATGGAAGAACTGTTGGAGTATTCTTCATGGGATTTGATAACCAAGATATAGAGAACCAAGCAGTATCAACTATATGGACCTCTCTAATTATTTCTATAGTTATAGCAATCATAGGTTCAATTCTCTTCTTTTTTTATATAAACAGGGGAATAACTTCCCCATTAAAATATTTATCCTCCCAAGTAATAGATTTTGGAAAAGGAAATTTAAAAGTTAGATTTAAACAAAAGACTCAAGATTCTATTGGCAACATGGCTGGTGCTCTCAAGGATATGACAGAAAATCTGAGAGAATCTATAATTCATATTAAAGAACAGAGCGAATTTTTAAATAAATCTTCAAATGAAATGAAAGAAATAAGCAACCAATCCAGACAATACATAAGAAATGTATTGGATGACTTGAGTGATTTCAGTAATCAAACCGATGAAGTTTCAACTAATGTAAACGAAATAAATGCTGCTATAGAAGAAATAAGTTCAAGTTCCGAAAATATAGCAAAGGCTGCACAAGAACTATCCAAAAAATCAAATGAAACAGCGGAAATTGCAAACAATGGCACAGATATTGTTACTGCTTCTGGTAAAATTATTTTAGAAACTGTTGCGCAAGCTGAAGAAAACGAAAAAACTTCAACTGAAGTTTCAAATAGCGCAGAAGAAGTTGGAAGAATTTTAGAAACTATTAATTCTATTACTGAACAAACTAACTTACTCGCTTTGAATGCAGCTATTGAAGCATCTCGGGCTGGCGAAGCTGGTAGAGGGTTTTCCGTTGTTGCAGATGAGATAAGAAAACTGGCAGAAGAAAGTCAATCCGCAACGGAAGAAATCGCAAAGATATTGAACAATGTAAAAAGTGGCGCTAAAAAAGCTAAAAATGTTTCAAATAAAACCAAAGATATGATTGAAAAAGTTAATACAGATTTCCGAGAAATAGAAAATAAGTTTAAGAACATCAATTCTAATGTATTGCAGATGAACACTATGATAGAGGACTTAACTTCTTCAAGTGAAGAGCAATCAGCATCAACAGAAGAAATAAGTGGAACTATGAACTCCATTTCAGAAGCGATGGAAGAAATGAAAAACAAAATTGATGGTATTAACGAAGCTATGGGGCAACAGGTTAAAAATATTGAAAGTGTTGCTTCACATTCTGATGAATTAAAAGATTTGTCTGACAGTTTAAAAAAATCAATCAGTCAATACGATATATAATTTATTAATAATCAAAGGGGTGGATTTCCACTCCTTTTTATATTTTGGAAACATAAAATTGTTAAAATTCATAAGGATTATATATTTTTATTAACTCCAGAATAAGGAGGTCATGGATTTGATCAAAGTAGAACATATAAAAAAATATTATGGAAAATACCTTGGTGTAGAGGACATTAGTTTTAAAATAAAAAAAGGTGAAATATATGGTCTGATAGGTCCCAACGGTGCTGGTAAAACAACAACAATCAGAGCTATGATGGGAATGATTTCCATTGATAAAGGTGAAATAATAATCGGAGGTAAAAACATACCGCATGATTTGAAAAAGATTAAACACAAAATAGGTTATTTACCTGGAGAAGTCAACTTCTATGAGAATATGAAAGTTAGGGACTTTTTTGATTTCAACGACAGATTTTATAAAAATATAGATAAAGAATATGAAAATGACCTAATAGATTTATTGGAGCTTGAAACAAACAAAAAGTTCAAAGAACTTTCTATGGGAAACAAAAAAAAGGTTGGTATAATCCAGGCTATTATACATAAGCCTGATTATATAATATTTGACGAGCCAACAAACGGTCTCGACCCTTTACTCCAACAAAAATTGTACGGCATTTTAAAAAGAGAAAAAGAAAGAGGTGCCACAATTCTTTTTTCATCTCATATACTCTCAGAAGTTGAAAAAATTTGTGATAGAGTTGGTATAGTAAAAAAAGGAAAGATAATCAAAGAAAACACTATAGATGAGTTATCAAAAATGTATAAAAAAGCCATATCAATCTATAAGCTTGATGACAAAAATAAATTTAAAGATTTTGAAATAAAGGAAGAAACAGATTCTTTTATAACTTATTTTGTAAAAAACCAAAATTTGAACAAATTTTTTGATATTTTATCCAGTTGCACATATGAAGACATAGAAATAAAAAGGCCTTCTCTTGAAGAAATATTCATTGATTATTACAGGAGTGATGAAGAATGAACTTCAACTTGTTGAAAAAAGAAATTAAATTCACATATAAAAGCTCGATATTATGGACATTATTGTTCGTTTTATTTACAAGTATGTATATACCTATTAGTAATCAACTTCTCTCTCAATCAGGAGATTTGTTAAAATTTATCAATAACATGCCAAGATTTCTTCTTGAATCTTTTAATTTCAACGAGCAAGTGTTTACAAAACCAGAAGGAATATTTGGCTCAGAAGGCATGAGTTTTGTGTACATATTGGGCGCAGTTTTCGCAACAATGCTAATAAGTAATGTTTTTGCCAGAGAATACGAGAAAGGGACCATAGAATATCTATGTGTAAAGCCAATTAGTAGGTCTACACTATACATAACAAAGTTCATTAACATAATTATAAATATTCTTTTTTTAAACATAATATTTACTATTTCAGTAGTTTCAATGTATGCGATTTTTATGGAATATGAATACAATCCAGAAATATTAATAGGGTTTGGGATATATTCTTTTACAGTTCAAATATTCTTCTCGTCACTATCAGTGATAATAAGTATTTTAACACAAAACAGTTCTTCAAACATGGGTTTTTCTTTTGCCATTCTAATCTTCATGTATTTTGGAGATACGATGGCAAACATAATAGATGCGACAAGCTGGATAAAATATTTTAGTATATTTCATTATATTCCATTAACGGAAACTGTTTTAGAAGAAAAAATCTTTTGGATTAATTCAATAATAATCATACTTATCTCACTCGGTATATACTATTTTTCCTATTATTTGTTCAAAAACAAAGATATTAATATATAATAACAGCTTGCCTGAAAAGGTTGGTTGTTATTTTTTTGATGATTGTAAATATTTGTATTATTTTTATAACATATTGATAAATCTTATATAATTAAAAGATGTTAAAATATATAATAGGAGGAATTTATGAATAGAGATTTTTTCAAGCAAGATGCAGTTACTTTAGCCAAAGATCTGCTTGGCAAGATGCTGGTAAGAAAAGTGGAAGGAAGAATAATTAACTCTTTGATAACAGAGACTGAGGCATATGTGGGACCTGAAGACAAAGGCTCTCATGCTTACAACAACAAAAGAACCAAAAGAACAGAAACTATGTTTAAAGAAGGTGGGCACGCATACATCTACCTAATCTATGGGATGTACAATTGCTTAAACATTGTTTGCTCTGAAAAAGATAAACCAGAAGCTGTTTTGATTAGAGCTGTAGAGCCTTTAAACGAAATCGAATATATTAGGATGAATAGAAAAATTAAATCAAATAAGGTCGAAGACCTCACAAACGGTCCTGGAAAATTATGTCAAGCACTTGATATCGATACATCCTTAGATGGTATAGACCTTTTAAATAATAGTGTTCTTTATATACAAGATAACTTATCAAATCACGAAATAGTTGCGTCAAAAAGAATAAACATAGATTATGCCGGAGAATACGCAAATAAATTATGGAGATTTTATATAAAAGGCAACAAATTTATATCGAAAAAATAGTGGAGGGGCAAAAAAAATGGAATTAACTAAAAGCGATTATAAAAAGATCCATCAATTCCAAAAAGATGAAATTACAGAATGCCTTATTTATGAAAAATTATCAAAAAGAGTAAAAGATGAAAATAATAAACAAGTTCTTTCTGATATCGCAGATGATGAAAAGAAACATTACGATTTTTGGGAGGATGTATCTGGTAAAAAAATTTCTCCTAATTATTTTAAAGTTTATTTATTTTATTTTATCAGTGTTGTTTTTGGTTTAGTCTTTGGAATTAAACTCTTAGAAAAGGGAGAAGAACAAGCACAAGATGTTTATGGAGACATAACAAACAAAATAGAAGGCGTAAAAGAGATTATTAGTGATGAATACGATCATGAAAGTAAACTTATAGCAATGATAGATGATGATAGATTAAATTATGTTGGCTCAGTTGTCTTGGGATTAAACGATGCATTAGTAGAATTAACAGGCACTTTAGCCGGTTTAACATTTGCATTGAGAAATACAAATTTAATAGCTATTTCTGGTCTAATCACTGGTATAGCTGCCTCTTTTTCAATGGCTGCTTCAGAATACTTAGCAAAAAAATCTGACGGTGATGAAGATGCTCTTAAATCTTCTTTATATACCGGATTAGCTTATATTGTGACAGTTACTCTCTTGGTGTTACCTTATTTGTTAATTAGTCAATATTTCATTTCTCTCATAGTAACCTTGGCTGTTGCAGTACTTGTAATTGTATTTTTTAATTTTTATATAGCAGTTGCAAAAGATCTTTCATTTAAAAAAAGGTTCTTAGAAATGTTTACAATAAGTATGGGGGTTGCAGTTTTCTCATTCTTAGTTGGTTATCTTGTAAGAATCTTTTTTGGAGTAGATATTTAAAAATATATCAGCCCAAAAATTTTGGGCTGATTTTTTATATTTTATAAATATCGGTGATATTCTTTAATTTTTTTGATATTTCCAATAACTTCGAGCTATCTTTATTAATTTTATATGAAAGATTTCTTTCATCTTTTGAAATTTCATGGATATTATCGATTTCTTTTTTTAGATAATCTGTTTCTTCGTATATCTTTTCGGAGATATTTTTCAATGATATGGATTTATCGTTTTGAGAAACTGATATATCTTTCATCTTAGATATCATATTATCCAAAAACTTGACTTCTGAAGATATTTCTTTAAAATGTCTTTGTGCTTTATCTAAATTGTCTGAAGAATGTTGTATAGCCTTTTGAGATTTTTGAGTGGCTATCTTTGAATCCTCTGAATAATTTTTTACATCTTTCAAGATATTCGAAATTTCTTCTGTAGCATTTTTACTTTGATCGGCGAGTTTTCTTATTTCACCGGCAACTACTGAAAATCCTTTTCCCGCTTCTCCAGCTCTGGCAGCTTCAATAGAAGCATTCAGTGATAACAAATTAGTTTGCTCGGTAATTGTATTTATAGTATTTAAGATTTTTTCAATTTCTAAAGCATGTTTTATTAACTCATTAACAGACTCAGAAGTTACCTTTATATCTTTTACAGCCTCTTGAGAGATACTGGCAGTTTCTTTTAAATTTAATTCTCCTTTATCCGATAGTTCTCCTACTTTTTCTGAATAATCTTTTAAATCTTTTGAAAAGCTCTGTAATTCATTAGAGGTTTTTAAGATATCGTAAGAATTTTCTTTTAATTCATCTATAGAAATCTTAAAATTTGATATTTTCCCACTTATATTCTCTGATTCTTCACTTATCGTAGAGGAATTTGATGTCAATGTCTTAGAAATATTGTGAAAATCACTCGAATTACCTTTTATCTCATTTGATATAGTTTTTATTTGTTTCATATTTTCTGATAAATTTCTCCCCATATCTTGCAATTCAACTGCAATTTTTCCAATTTCATCTTTTGATTTTACCAAAAAATTAGTTCTTAAATTACCATTTTTAAATTCATGGATACTTTTTGATATTGTTCTAAGGGGAGCAGAAATAACCCCACTAACTATAACGGAAATAAATATGAATAATATAATAGCAAAGAAAAATGTGTACATTAATATGTTGGTTAAATCATTTACACCTCTAAACAATATATTTTTATCCATAATAAGTATTAACTTCCAATTTGGTGTATTGTTTATACT
>Ga0182236_100067_pt1 | contig 31714 bp, 33 predicted proteins | sample hydfratesGB_TF_A_FD_132422 | JGI IMG/M metagenome (GOLD analysis project Ga0182236, IMG submission 132422) | Subsurface microbial communities from deep shales in Ohio, USA - hydraulic fracturing test GB_TF_A | ecosystem: Environmental > Aquatic > Deep subsurface > Shale gas/oil reservoir >... | reverse complement strand
ATTCAACCTTCTCACATGTCCTTGAATTGGATGGTGGAAATGACATATGGCGGCGTTCTCGCCACATATAAAGCTATCGGGAGGTGTTGTTAAGTTCAGGTGCTCAAAATTAGCTAAGTACTGTATGTATATATTCAACTTTTAGAGCAGGAGTTTCCTTCCGTAATGTGTGTGGACATAGCGTGATCTTTGCAGGCCACAGGCCGTATTATTCTCTGTATCCCGGGCAGTTGCAGGAGTTGTCCGGACAGACTCATTCTGTTATCGTGGATGGCAGGAATGTGGGGGAGCCGGATGCTTTCATTGATGCAGGGTTTGTGTATAAGGGGATTGGCAGAGGAGATAAGAACGGGCATGAAATATTTTGATTAATTTAGTGTTATCAACACCTCAAATTGTGGCTATCATATCTGAGCCACAAATCAGATTTTATTTTTATTTCGAGGTTAAAAAGGCTCGCGCCGAGGCCATAGCGTGCAATGTTGCCATTATCTAAAGGGCCGCGGCTAAAAACTGGCGGGCGGCTGCCTGGTGGCTTGAGCGCAGTTGTCCGGAACTTAGCGAAAAGGGAATGTGGAGGTCAATGTGAACCAGAACGTTTCCCGCACGCAGGTAAATCTTGCCAAGATTGCCAATTCACCGGAGGTGCTGGAGAAGGCCAACGAATTGTCCAGAGAACTGAATGAACTATACGAGGAGGACAAGGACTGATCTTTTTGCAGGAGGTGGCTTTCTGAGGGCGATTATCCATGCCACCGTGGACAGGAATACTCTTTTGGTAATCCACAGGGTGATGAAGGAGAGGAAGTGCAAGAAAAGTGCGGCGGTTGATCATATTGTTGGAGAGTATGAGAGACGTAAACGGAAAGGTCGGATCGATGAGGTTGCGGAGAGGGTTATTGAGAAACTTGCGGATAGGGGAGGGACGAGGGTATGAGTTTTGTCGGACAGCCTGTTTAGTTATGGAGTTATGTCAGACAAGAGCATTAGACATCTGTATTCTATTTGCACAATTAATATATTATATCAGGGTTTTGTTTAACAAGACCTGGGCAAACAACGACTACAAAAAGAACAATCCATCTCTCCTCCAAAATATACGACTCTTCAGATGTAGGTTCTGGTTCCATTATTCTTGAAAACACAACCTCCGGCTATCCCGAACAGTGCATCCTGGTGAAGATCAGGGCTGAACTACTATTTTGTCCGAAAATTCGATTTGACCGATAATTCACATCGCTGACCAAAAAATAATTCAAAATGATATTTTCATATCATCAGTATCAATTTTATGAAACAGGATAAATTAAGATTCAAGTTTCGAAAAAAGATATGTAACAACCCAGCGTGGTAACTGATTTTCAGTTTTTATCAAAATTGTTCCATCAACATCTTTTTCTGCAATTAAGACAGCTGAACCTTCAGTTGAATTGTCGAATACATATGCTCTTCTGCATAGCTTTGATGCGTCATATAAAAAATTATTTGATTTTATATATCGATCTATTATTTTCTGATCAGGAACACTATGCTCTCCTTTCTCAGCACGTTCTTTCACTCGATCTTGATTAATTGTAATATCTGATGTACTTACAAAATAAAGGTATAGGCTCCAACCTTTTTGCTTAGCTCGTTCCATGAATTCAAGTTTAGATTCATGTGAAAATACTGTTTCAAATGAAAATAAATTGATATCTGACTCAACTAGCTGATCTCTAATGAAATCTGCTACCAGTGAACCAACATATGGATTGTTTAGATCATTGATAAGACAATTGTTTCCAAATTTGATATCTTCAATATCAATATTACTTTTTGGGAATAGGGTTGATTTTAAAAGATGGTCTTTGAATTCGGATATATTTGTTTGTATCCCAAATTTTCCAAAATCAATAGTGTCTGTGATATTAAGTTTGTCAGGATCAACATGCAATTGTTTATTTAGTAACCAGGGCTTACCTTCAGTAAATTGTTTGACCAGGGTAGATTTGCCTGATCCATTTGGACCCGCGATTATTCGAATCCGTTTCATATCTTATAAACACGTTTTTTAGGGGTTACAAATGCATTTTCAAGTGTTTTTAGTACTTCAATCCTACCATCCGGATGTTTCCTGACAATAGCATTACCCTGTTGGAATGTAATAGACCTGCCATTTTCGAGAGCATCCTTTGCTGCACGGGTTGTTGCCTTCCGTGCCATTTCTTCAAGGCGTTTAGATTGTTCATCCCGTGGCAAATCCGCGAAGTCTTTACATGTTGGTGCACCGATTTGTCCATCAAAGATAGAATGAACAGTTGGTAGTTTGCTTGTGTTTGACATGTAATTTCCTCATTGCTTTGGTATACTCAAATATGTCGTTAGGCTATAAATAAATTGGTTTTTATTGCAATTTGTCCGAAATCAGATTTTTCCATGGCGGATTGCACTCAGGAGGGACATGAGCTGCATCGAGTCTCTACCAGGATGCCCTTTTGATGTAATATGGGGTTCAAATTCCCCATGGGAATCTGCATATCCCCCGCCAGAGATATATCTCAATTCATTACGGTTCCATGTCCACCTGTTCTCCAGAAGGTGACACCCGAGACTGTCCTCAATCTCCGCCAGAGCGAACGAGAGTACCACCCGGACTCCCTGAAGGATATTCTCAACAGCCTTTTCTTCCCGCATACCACCAGGCGGGATACAGTCTACATATCCATCAGAGGGATGGGCATCTCGTGGGATCAGAAACCGTGTCACACTCCCCATCTTTGTATGGCTTTTATCAGAGAGAGCCGCATAGATCTCGTTTCGGTCTTTGATGGTGATTCTCTCCGTATTCCCGAGGTTCTTTCTGATCTCGAATGGTCGTTCCAGCTGGATCAGTTGTTTTTGTGTGGCATCGTTTCCTACACCAAAAGCCCAGAAGAGCCCCATCTCACGGTTTCTTGTGAGGATAATTCCAATCCACTCGCTTTCCAGTCCCATCCTCAGACAGTTAAATGACGGGGTGTTCAGCCCCTTCTCAGCCAATATGGTTCCTGCGAGGAACTGATTATAGGCGTTCACAAAGAGACATCGTATGATCTTCGGGTTGAACTCCGTGGTTTCAATGAATTTTTGATATTTAAGAAGACATTCATTCGTTGTTGTTAATGTCAAGTATCATCTCTCCTTCCCATAGAAAATAATTGGATAATCGGGATAATTTTAACAATCTTCTCACAAGCATCTCCACATCCAAATGCATCCGTCTTCACAGCGGCGCCTTCAAATTCCCTGATCTGCTTGAAAATCTCCCCATACTCCGCACCCACCAGCACATTCCAGCCGGCCTCCACGGTCTCCACCCACTCGGTATTCTCCCGCAGGGTAATGCAGGGCAGACCCAGCATGCAGGCCTCCTTCTGCAACCCACCGGAGTCGGTCAGCACCTTCTTTGCATTACCCGTGAGTTTGAGCATGTCCAGATAGCCCACCGGTGTTGTGAGTACCAGATTTGCACTGGCTTTTTCCCACAGGCCGTACTGCTTCATGTATTTGGCCGTCCTGGGATGTACCGGAAACACTATTTTTTCTCCGCAGTCCACAAAAGCATTATAATATACTAAGGATGCATATTTTAATTCAAACGTTTTATGTCCAATAACACCTCTTCCGAATACATCTTATACTATAAAAAAATATTATAAGCAGCATTCATCATTGTTGTGAGGCTCAAATAGTGGCGGAGAAACAGATACAAAAGATACTGATAACAGGCGGTGCGGGGTTTATCGGCAGCCATCTGGTAGACAGTCTAGTCTCTGAAGGCTATGAAGTCACAGTGATTGACAATTTAAGTTCAGGGAACAAGGAATACATAGAATCTCATCTCGACAAACCAAATTTCACATTTCTGGAAGCCGATCTGCTTGACGATCCTGCTATCAATGAAGCCTGCAACAATATTGATCTGGTCTATCACGTGGCAGCCAATCCCGATGTCCGGCTGGGTGCGGAAAATACAAAGGTACACTTCGACCAGAATATTCTTACTACCTATAATCTGCTGGAGGCTATGCGTAAGAATAATGTAGAGAATATTGTTTTCACCTCTACATCCACGGTGTACGGGGAGGCAAAAGTTATTCCCACGCCCGAAGATTATGGGCCACTTGTCCCAATTTCCCTTTACGGAGCATCCAAACTTGCAAGTGAGGCGCTGATCACATCATACTGCCATACGTTTGATATGAACTGCTGGCTATTTCGTTTTGCCAATATCATTGGAAGCCGTAGTAATCACGGTATAATCTTTGATTTTATCAGAAAACTAAAAGCCAATCCTGAAACACTGGAGATCCTTGGAGATGGCCAACAATCCAAATCCTATCTCCATGTTACGCAATGTGTAGAAGCCATTCTTTTCGTGGTGAAAAATGCAAAAGGTGTAGATTCTGAAAACGTGAACATCTTCAATATTGGTTCAGAGGATACCATCAGTGCCACTGAGATAGGTGAGGCCGTGGTAAAAGAAATGGGCCTGGCAGATGTTACATTCAATTATACCGGAGGCTCCCGCGGCTGGAAAGGCGATGTACCGAAAATGTGCCTTGCTGTGGAGAAACTTAAAAATCTGGGCTGGAAGCCCGAAATAAATTCTGGGGAAAGTGTCAGGCAAACTGTGCGAGAATTACTTTGAATGCTTAGTTCCGATACATAATTCCAATATTTATGTGTATAACATTTGCAAATGATTCTTATTATATAACAAAATATAGGGAACTATTTCCCTAATTCCCACTCAATAATTTTGGTGAAACAACATGAAGTCCATCATTCTTGCAGGAGGTTCCGGCACCCGTCTCTGGCCGCTCAGCAGAGAGCATTATCCGAAACAGTTCTTAAAAATTGGAGAATATTCCCTCTTCCAGCAGACTTTCCTGCGCTGCAGTGAGGTATCTGATGTATCGGAAATATTCGTGGTTACCAATGAGGACCAGAAATTCTACGTTATAGGCCAGATACAGGAATTGGGTTATGATTATCCTAAAGAGAATGTGTTGATTGAACCTGAAGGCAAAAATACCCTGCCTGCGATCTGTTTCGGGATGAAAGAAATCCGGGAGAGGTTCGGGGAATCCAATGCAGGCATTTTCTCTTCTGATCATGTGCTGGATTCCCGGGCCATGCAAACCATTTCAGAGGCAAAATCCCTGGCATCCCGGGGGGGTTATCTTTTAACTTTTGGCATCAAACCGACCTCTCCAAATACAGGTTATGGCTACATTAAGCCTGCTGAGAATCTGGGTATCGGACAAAAAGTCTCCGAATTCAGGGAAAAACCTGATGAAGAAACCGCTCGCCGGTATATTGAGGAAGGCTGTCTCTGGAACAGTGGCATGTTCCTTTTCAATACAGAAACTTTTTTCAGTGAACTGGCACAGTGTGCGCCTGAAATTTATGAGTCATTTGAACATAATGAAGATATAAACCAGGTTTATGCAGAGGTGCCTTCCATATCCGTGGACTACGGTGTCATGGAAAAATCGCAGAAAGTGGCCGTAGTTCCCCTGCAATACAAGTGGAGTGACCTGGGCAACTTTGCTGCTCTCTATGATGAACTGGATAAGGATTCGGACGACAACGTGGTATATGACTGTGAACTCCTGCCCCTTGATTCCCAACAGAATCTGGTGCATTCCAGAAACGGGAAACTCATCTCCCTGATCGATGTGAATGACATGATTGTCGTGGATACTCCGGATGCCCTGCTCATAAGTCCTAAAGAGAGCAGCCAGAAGGTCAAGCAGATTGTAAACCAGCTCAAGGAAAAGAATGACTCCCGTGCCAAAATCGGCCAGACGGTGTATCGACCCTGGGGCTCCTATACAGTCCTTGAAGCATCCAACAATCACGTGATTAAGAAAATAGTGGTCATGCCGGAGCAAAAACTCAGTCTCCAGTTGCATTATCACAGAAGTGAGCACTGGGTGGTTGTGACAGGCATGGCTGAAGTACATGTCAATGGCGACGATTATTTTGTCAGGCCCGGGGAAAGTACCTTTATCCGTGCAGGTGAGCGGCACAGGCTGGGTAATCCTAGCAAGATTCCCCTGGGGATCATTGAAGTGCAGCTGGGAGAATATGTGGCAGAGGATGATATTGTCAGGTTCGATGATGTGTATGGTCGTAGTTGAAATGTTGGAAAAATGTTGGCATGGCATAATTTCTTTGAAGTAGATACCTAATAGGAAATTATTGTGATTCTATGTCTGATTTAATAAATAAGTCACTCAATAAAATAACAAAAAGCTCTAGTATTGTATTGGTTGGTACGTTTTTTAGTTTATTTTTGGGATTTTTGGGCAAAATTATTTTTGCAAGATACACAGCTCAATATGAATATGGAATTTTTACTTTAGGAGTTACAGTTGTATTAATTCTAACCACTATATCTACTCTAGGTTTGCAAGAAGGATCTGTAAAATATATTGCCCACTTTAGAGGTAAGAATGATCCCGAAAACATTAAAGCTACAATATTTTCATCTATAATAATTAGTTTGACTACAAGTATTTTTATCACTGTAATATTTTTTATGGCATCAAATTTTATAGCAACAGATATATTTAATGCATCAGACGCGTCTCTGATATTAAAAATCTTATCAGTGTCAATTCCTTTTTCTGTTTTAATAAGTATTATTATAGCAATATATAGAAGTTTTAATATAACAAAAACAAAAGTTTTTTTTAGTGATTTTTTGAGGCCAATTGTGTATCTTCTTTTTTTGACTGTAATTATTTTGTTGGGCAGATCTTATGTTGCGATGGTTTGTGCTTATGTCATATCCATTGTAATCACTGGTTTAACATTAACGATATATTTTCTTAAAAAACCACCTTTTATGATTAAATGGAATGAAATAAGTGCTAATAACATAACAAAAGACCTGGTCTCATATTCAATTCCTCTTTTTGTGGCTGGTATATTATTAACGATAATGTCATGGACTGATACGCTAATGCTTGGTTACTTCAAAAACCCAGATATTGTTGGTGCTTATAATGCAGCATATCCTATATCCAGCCTTCTTTCTATTATTATAAGTTCTTTAAGTTTTCTCTATGTACCAATTATATCTCAATTATATAGTAAAAACCAAGTTAAAGAACTTGGGATAATTAACGCAACTTTGACTAAATGGGGGTTCATGTTAACTCTTCCATTTTTCTTTATAGTCTTCATTTTCCCTGATTTTGTATTAAATTTACTTTTTGGTCCACAGTATACTGAAGCTAGCACAACTTTACAAATATTGTCTATAGGTTTTATTTCTAATTCATATTTTGGTTTTAATTATTATACTTTGTTATCTACCGGTAAATCCAATTTTTTAATGAAATGTTCTTTTATTAGTGCTATTTTAAATATAATTTTAAATTTAATTTTGATTCCTATGCTGAGCATGAACGGTGCCGCTATAGCATCAGCATCATCTTTTATATTGATAGAGATATACATGACGATAAGTTTGTATAAATTTTTGAAAATACATCCATATTCAAGAAATTATTTAAAAATTACCATGATATCTATTTTGCTTGTTCTTGGTTTTTATTTAAGTAAGTTTTTGTTTTCATCAAGTTTTTTTGTACTGATTATGTTTGTTAGTATGTTTATGCTTTTTTATGTATTTTTAATCTTGTTTTCACAATCTCTTGATAATAATGATATATTAATGCTGCAATCTATAAAAAATAAAATATAGCATCTCCATTCTTCATATAAATAATTTTGTGAGGTGGATATATAGATACATAGGATATTAATCCCGACTTTGACAGTCAAAAGTAATAATAGTGTTCTTAGCCTTGTTGTATTCGGTAAAAATGCAACAAAAACTAAGAACATATGAGATTATTCCTAACAAGAATATATGCTTTCCTATCGGAACTGTCCTTGCCGTAAACCAACTTTACGAAATCCTCGATCTGCCTTTTAGTTTTTGGTAAACACAAGAAGAATGGTATTGACATCAACAACCTGCTCAAAGCCCTTGTAAGTTACAAACTGACGGATAATTTCAGCATAAGTAAAGCTCATGAATGGATCAATCGTGAGGAAGTCCTTGACACTTTTACTCTTCCTGAATTCAGTGAACGAACTCTGTACAGGGTTCTTGAAACCATGGGAAATAATCGTGAAACGATTATTTCCGATATCCAGGACAGACTGTTTGCAAGATACGATTTTGAACATACCAATATCAACATGGATTGGACCAGTATCGTATTACATGGTGATAAATCACCACTGGGTAATCGTGTTAAATCAAAGATTTAACAGGAGTTGCAGATTTCTAATCTGCAACAATACGGATACATTCGTGACCACAGGCCAGATAAGAAGCAGGTCACACTGGGTATAAGTGAACTTGCTAAACCAATCAATGTTCCTGTGGGCATTACAGTTGAAAAAGGAAACCTGAATGATCAGAAACATTTCAAGAAAACGTATCAGCAAGTTAACAGAAGACTGAACAGAGGTTCTCTTGTAGTTTTTGATAAAGGAGCTCATAGTGTAGACAACACTTCCTTGATAAGAGAAGATGAGATGCATTATCTGACTGCAAGGAAACTGAACAAAAGTGATGATAAGAAAATAGCTACGTTCTGGGAATCTTTTCCTAAACTGATCAATGCAAAGGATGGAATATACGGGCTCAAGATAGTGAAACCAAGTAGTGTCAACTACTTCTATTTTTCAAAGAAATTGCAGAAGGAACAACTTGATTCCAGAGCAAGGAAGGTCATGAGACAGATACAACAGGCAAAGGATATACAGAAATCCATTGATAAGAACAAGAAACTGCCCAAGAGATTCAGGATCAATAATGCACTTGTTGATGTGACTTATTCCTTGCAGACAAAACTGATGGAGATGGATGAAAAGGAGTGTATCAAACTGCTGGAAGAGAAGGTGATTACAGGCAGAGAAGGATTTTTCTGTTTGAAATCAAGCAGGGATTTGACACTAAAACAGGCTCTTTCTACATACAGAAAAAAGGATTCGGTTGAAAAATCATTAATTCTCTTAAGAATGAGATCGAGATCAAACCATTGCGGGTGTGGACGGATGCTAGTATTTATGGGGCGGTGATTATTGGTTTCATTGCACAATTGTTCATATCACTGATGCGATATGAGTTCGATGAACTCAAGTCTAAGTCTACAAAATTCATGAAAAATAGCCTATTGAATTTGACAGTTACCGTGGATTACATGAAAAATAAGGTAAAAAGGTATATTTACGCTAACTTTGATGCCATAAATACACTGATTTTAAGACAAAAAGGGATGAAATAGTAGAAATTGACGTGAATTATTTGATACTGTCAAATGGGTTCTCCTGACAAAAAAGCGAAATTTTTAGGTTGGAGGAGGAGACGGTTTCTTCAGCAAGGAGTGGATACTGTCAAACTTGGGTTAATAATTGTATTTTTTATATGTTTATGCGTAATAGATTGACAAAAAAATTCTCTAATTTATGTGTAAAATATGCCACTTAAGGATGTCGATTGTCATTTATGTACTTCTGAATTGCCATTTGCATAAATCTTATTTTGATTATTAATTACGGCTTCTGAACTAATGTATTCCAACATACTACTTGAACCTTCTTTCTTTAAAATCGTGATTTTATTTTCTACGGTATTTAAAGATCCAAAATATATGTAAGATTCATCGGGAATTTCACTTATATCCATTTGGATATTTTCACATGATTTCCAATCAAAACTATCCAACAGTAGAGTTCTGTATAAATCGGCATATATTACATTATTATTTTTTACTTCATATAACCATTTAGCACCTGAAAATTCTTGCTCATTGAAGTGCGGCCCATCTAGAGAGCTATTTAGTGAAAAAGATCCAGGGTTATCTTTTGCAACTTCAAAAACAAGTCCGCTGTTAAATAATAAAAATATAGCAAGAAAAATGGATATAGCTGGTAGTACATTTCGATTGTATTGTATATTCCATGATTGATGAAAAATATTTCTAGGAATATTGTAAATAATGATAGCACCAACAATACAATACGGAGATAAGATAATAAGTGCGATATGGTAAAGTCTTATAGTATTTAATGAGCTTGAAAAAAATGGGACTGCTATAGCCGCAAATAATATCATAAGGTTAACTAAAGAGAAGAAAATATATTCTTTTTTAAATTTTATTTTTATAAGTTTAAACCATGATGCAAATATGCCGACTACAATGGAGAGTTGAGCTGATAAATGAAGATATTTATTTATTTCATGTAGTGGAGATACGGTTTTCATAATTACATAGTTCATTCCTTGTGATGTTTCTGGTTTCAAAAAATCGGTAATAAATGAACTTAAAATTTGTTTTCCTAATAACACAACAACATTGAATGCAGAAGATTTTGTGACATACATGTACCATGATATAGCAAATACAACATATAGTAAAATAAAAGTTAGTGATATATTTTTAATTGTATTTTTATTTTTGTATTGCACAAGATATAATAAAACCCACACTATCACGAGTGATATCATGAATATATAAGATAAACCATAATGAGAAATGATAAGTGAAAAAGAAAAAATTATGAACAAAATTGATTTTTTTATTTGATACATATTTTTGTCAATTATTAATAGTACTATTAAAACAAAAAATATTTCTGCTATTTGCTGTCTTGCCAATTCAATAAGTGCTAAATAAAAGGCAAAGAATGACATGAAAAAAAATATGGATAGAAAAGCGATTTTATTGCTAGTTTGTTTTTGAAATATTCTATATAAAGTAAGAGGAACAAAAGAAAATAGAAACGGATAAACTATTTTGAATACCCATTTTAGACTTATATCGCACACATTTGAATAAATTGGTGCAAGCAGTACTATGGAAAGCATACCATTGACTGTAGAATAAATTGTTGGATCCCATGACATGCTTTTTATTACATTATTAGCTAAATAATATTCTAACTGGATGTCCCATCCCGATATATACATTGAAATCAACGAAGTATGGTATAAAAGAGAGATAGATATCACAAAAACAGTTAATGGGTATAGTCTATTTGGAATAAACTGATTGAATCCTATTAATACCACGATCACTGAAACTAAAAAAATTAACAATATTAAAATAATATTATTATTGTAATAATTCATCAAATATGTTCCAAATATGGACAAAAAAGGGACTAAAGTTAAAAACAATACGGGTACTACAGGCACATCCTTTGATTCTATTAGAGGTGATTCAGAATGGTCTTTATCTCTCAGATAAATCGTTGCACATAATATCAATACTATTCCGCTTATAGTAATTATCAAAGGCATCAATGAAATTGGTTCGGAAATTCCTATTAGAGGATAGAATGTATTCATAAACAATCCCGTAAATAACAGAATTGCAATACTCAATCCAATAGTGTATGAAAACATTTCAACAATGTCAATTTTGTGTAATTTGAAAATTCTCATACCGACAATGCCAGGTATAAATGCTAGATAGATGAAACCTATGATTTGCCTTAAGATTGGAAACTTTAAACCAATTTCATCTAATGCTATGGAACCCAATAAAGCAAGTTGAATTGCTAAAATTACCCCACAAAATTTCTGAACCCCCCAGTTATTTATCTGAAAAAAATTTTTAATTTTCATCTTAATGCACTATCCTTTCATATTGTGCATTTATTTCATCTGCCACTATTTCCCATGAATATCTGCTTTCAACAAGTTTTCTACCATTATTTGCTATATTTTTTCTTAATCTTTCATCTGCAAGAAGTTCTATAATATTTGTAGCGAATTTATCTGGTTCATCTGCAATAACTATGTTTTCATTAGGGATAATTTCTATTCCCATTGCACCAATAGATGTTGTGACAACTGGTTTTCGCATTGCCATTGCTTCTAATACTTTGTTTTTGATACCTGTTCCTTCTTTCATAGGAACTATTACAATCGTTGATTTTGCTAGATATTTTCTTATATCGTCAACATATCCTGTCACAATTATATTATTAGAAGATAGTTGTAAGATTTCTTTAGAAGGATTTGCACCTACAATATACAATTTAACATTAGGATTTATTTTTAGTATCCGCGGATAAACATTGTTGTAAAAATAATGCATTGAATTTATGTTTTTTGAAGTATTCATAACTCCTATAAATATCAAAGAAGGAAAATCTTCTTGAATATCAAGAGGTTTAAAATATGAAAGATCAACTCCATTTGGGACAACTTCAACATTTGAAATTTGAAATTGAGGTTGCAATATTCTCTTATCTTTTTGGGTAACTACATTACAATAATTAAATTTTTGTTGGTATTGCCTTTCACGATTTTTGGCTTTAATATATTGCATCCAATGCATCATCTTTTTCAATCTGTTATTTTCATTCAAAAATAATTCATAAGTATTTTCAGATATGGCGTCTAATGGTTCTACAATTTTTGGTAATTTATTATTATATACATAATGAGCCATTCCGCCATCTGTATATATAGCATCAAAATTCTCAGTTTTTAACAGTTTATTTATTTCATCTTGAATTTTAGCTGAGTAATAGTAATTCAAAAAACTAATATTGCCGGATAAAATATTCTGTAAACATAGTGTATTTTTTATTGTATGCATTATTGTGCTAATAAAACCATTTCTATTTTTGATTTCAACTGGTGGAATTACATGGCAATATTTCTTTAACGTATGTTCACATTCTCGAGTCTGGGATCCTTTTTTTTTAAAACACAATAATGTGATTTTATAATTATATTTTTTAGATAAGAATTTTATTAAATTAAATGGCCTGAGAGTATCCCCTCTATAAGGACTTGGAACATTGTGGCAAAGCATTAATATTTTCATAATATCACCGTTAATATTAAGGGGCAATGTTTCCATTCATTTTAAAAATATGTTCATAATTATCAATATATTGTTGTGCAACTTGCTTAAATGTATATTTTTCTTCTATTGTTGTCCTTGCATTTGTACCAATTTTTTCTCTTAATTTTTTATCTGATAGACAAAGTTCAAGTAATTTTTTTAGTTCATTTGTATTTTGTTTTTCAAATAAGAATCCATTATGTCCATGTTTTATAATATCATTTGGACCAGCTATGTCACTTGCAATCACTGTTTTTCCAGAGGCCATTGCTTCTAATAAAGTTACAGGCATGCATTCGAATAATGATGGTAAAACAAAGAGTGAACATTTTGATAAACATTCTCTTAATTCTATTTTGTCTAATGTAGATACAAATTTAACCTTATGCTCCATATTGTTTGTTGTCGTAAATTTTTTTATACTTTCTTCTTCGGTACCAGATCCGACAAGTAACAGGGTGGTACTAAAATTTTGGTGAATACGCAAAAAAGACTGAAGTAAATATTCAATTCCTTTAACTTTATTATATCTTCCAGCAAATAAAATATAGTTATCATCTCCTTCATTTCTATATTTGTTTGCATCTATTCCATTTGGGATTAATGATATATTTGTGAAACCTTTTTTATACAAATAATTTTGAATATCACTATTAAGTGCAATAATCATGTTTGATCTAGAAAGAACTTCTTCCTCTATTTTCTTCTTAAATGGAAAGAAATATTTGTTTAAAAAATTATTTTCTAGAGAGAAATCTTTGTAAAATTCCATTGCATCAGGGTTATGTGTTACAAAGGTCATTGGAATATTTAATTTAGAAACGAAATAGGCAGAAAAGCGGTCATTCAAATTAATGATATCTGGATTTATATTTTTAATAGTTTTCATTGCTAGCTTTGAATATAATAATAATGAACCAGTTTCATATATGATTTCATCTTTGAGATGCGGCATTTTAATATCGATAAACTTCACTCCTTCAATTATTTCATGTCCAGTTTTGCTTAATTCTCTGAAACGTCCTATCACATAAACATCATGTCCAATTTTTGCAAGTTCTTTTGAAATTCTATATATTTCTGATTCTGTTCCAAGTTGTTTAAATTTTTCAAATGGACGTTTTTGGGAATATAGAAGCCCTGGAGCCAAAAAAAGAATTTTCATTTTTACACCTTTAATTGATTGAAATTATTGTTTTCATAAACTTTTTCTACTTTTGACGCAATTTGCTTCCATGTCAAGTTATCTTCGATGTAAGCTTTACCTCTTTCAACCATTTTTAGTGCTTCTTCAGGGTTTTCAATAGCATTTTTCATATTTTCTTTTAATTCTCTCACATTTCCATATTTTACTAAATATCCACAATTAGCATCCCTTATTAATTCTCCACACCCACAATCATCTGCCACAATTACTGGTGTTCCACTCAAAATCGCTTCAAATGGCACCAAACCAAATATTTCTAATGTAGCGGGGTATACTACTACATCTGCATCAACATATGCTGATATTTTATCGTCATCATTTACATATCCAATTATTTCGACTTTATTATTCAAACCCAACATATTTACCAATATTTTCATTTCTGTCATGTATCCATCATCATTACCTATTATTACTAAAACCGCATTATTTGTTTCTTTTTCAAATTCAAAGAACGATTGTATCAAATAATCGATGCCTTTTCTTTTATGGATACGGCCCAAAAACAGTATCATATACTTCTTATTTATATTATATTTGTATCGAAATTTTCCCTTTACTGGCAAAGTTTCAAACATCTCAGTATTAATACCATTAGGGATTTTTATAATTTGACTTTTATTGATTTGACTGTGTTGATATTGGCACATTTCTGCGTCTGAAAGAGCAATAATTTTTTGTGCATTCCTTAATATTTTATGGCTAAAAAAGAAATTATATGCTCCAATCAAGCCTTTTTTTTGGCAAACCTTTGGAACAGACCCATGTGTTGTAAGAATGTATGGCATTTTATGATATTTGCAATATTTAGCTGTCATAACAGCTTGGAATGAAATGAGGTCTTGCAAATGAACAATGTCGTATTCATTTAAGTTTTCTTTTAAATATGTTGATATTTTTGGAGATATGTAGATTCCTTTTTTCCAAGCTAAATTATCACTAATATATTTAAATCTAAAAATCCGAATCCCTTCTACATATTCAGGATTATTGCCTGCGACATATCGATTGTTAGGTTCATATAAGTCTGTAGTTAGCATAGTAACTTCATGGCCATGCTTTACCAATTGTTTTGATAATTCATATACAACTCTGGCACACCCTCCTGTTGCCCACGCGAAAGGTGGTGTGGAAACGATCTGTAATATTTTCATATAACTCCCCCTGCTTGTATAGGTTTATTATTTATAGCTATAATTGTTTCTTTTTATACCTTTTACATGAAGGCAGTTTGGAATAAATGGAATTCCTTTATAGCCATCTCTGATTCGTTTTATTTGTGTAATTCCTTGTTTTTCGAGAAGATTCTTTAGTAATTTATATGAAAACCCAGATTTATGATAATTTGCAGAGTAGTCTTGTCCTCCATAGATATTTTGTATATTTCCCCATGATGGTTTTAAAGCAAAAAGTAATGACCTTGCCCGGAGGTCTGGACAGAGAATTTCTAAAGTACCTTCTGGTTTTAGTATTCTCGTCCATTCGCTCAGTACGTTATCAACTTCACAGTGTGAAAAATGTTCAATTACATGACTGCTACAAACATAATCAAAACAATCATTTTTGAAAGGCATGTCATGGGCATCACCAATAATGTTGGTTTCTTTTGTTTTTCTGATATCGATTCCAATAGAATCCTTCATCTTTTTCTCGTCTCCAGGACCGATTTCACAAATTCTTAATTTTTGACTCATATCTTCAACCCAACAGTTCCTTAAAATATTTTGGCCAATTTATTTCTGAAAATTCATTATTGAAATAAATTCTACAATTTTTAGACATCATGTCTAAATTATCTTTTATGAAAAGGGCACCTTTGATCCACTCTTTTATATCTGAATTATTATCTACAAGATATCCTGTTTTTAGATGAGAAACTGTTTCTGACAGTCCTTCAATATTGCTTGATAGGACAGGTGTGCCATACATATAAGAAGTTAGCACTACTGAACTTTGTGTTGCAATCTTGTAAGGTGTGATTGTCATGATACTTTGTCGGAGATAATTGGCAATTTCTTCATCACTAATCTTTTCTTTATGATATACTTTCAAATTTTTCCATTTGTAATACCGAGAATCAGTTATTTGTAAACGTGAAATTAATATAAAGTTTAGCTTTAAATTGTGTTGTCGTGAATATTCAGCGATTTTTAAAAATATTTCTGGACCTTTGGCGGCTACTGGCGGTCCTATAAATGTAATATATTTTCGATTGCCTATACTGTTGGAATCATTACCTAAATCTTCGTATATAAGAGGAATATATTTTTTTTCGCCTAGGAATTTTGGGTAACGTTTTTTAAAAAGTTGCATAGCTTTTACTGAAGACATCACAGCAATATTAGTTTTCTCCAGTGCTTTTTCTTGAGCATACTCAAATAAATATAGCCAGTATGGCTTAAAACCCTCGTATGCCTGCTTATTTTCAACATAAGGTTCATGGACGTGTTGTATGAAAGTAACTTTATACTTTTGTGATAATTTCGCAACTTTATAATTAAGGAAAGGATGGAAATTATGCATGTAAACAAAATCTGGTTTTTCCTTTAGGAAGATTTTGTTCAACTTTTGTTTATGTTTAATATTTAATCCATCTATTATGGTAGATATGATATTTTTTGAATTGCCAACAAATACGGCTTTTTTCTTTATTTCTTCGGGTAGCATCCATTTATACTCTTCACTGAATAGGTATGTGACTGAATGGCCGCGTTTTTCACTTTGTTTGCCAAGTGCACAACAATGTGATTTATAGATTGGACTATATTGCAAACTTCCGATGATTATATTCATGTTATCACTAAATATTTTTAGATCAAAGGTGTTAATAATTTTATACTCATAGCAACACGGTGGATGTTTAAACATTTAATTATGGATGCATAGATTCTCTAATATATATTCATAGAAAAAAATATTATTCATAAGATTCATATTCTTTTCAAAAAATATTCTCCCATTTCTCCCCTATTTTTCTTGCATACTTTTGTTTTTCTTAAGAAACAATACTATATTTTTAAAATAATCTATATTGTTGGGTTCCACAACACAGCCACATTGAGATTCATTGATAATATTAGCAGATTCTGTATCCTTATTGACAATTGCAATTACTGGCTTTTTACTGGCCATTAAATTGATAGTTTTTCCAGGTAAGCAAGGTGCTTTCATTCTTTCGTCTAGTAATATTAAGGATACATCTGAAGAATTAATTATGTTAAAATATTCTTCTCGTTCCTGAAAAGGTAATAATTCTACATTGTAGATTTTTTCTGTTTCAATTCTATTTTTGAGATGTTCTTTACTCATTCCATCACCTACAATGTAAAATATAATGTCACGATAATCAACCAATAATTTTGCAACATCAAGAATGTCATCAATTTTTTGAAATGGAGATAAAATTCCTGCATAGGATATCAGACATTTGTCTTTTATTCCTTTCTTTATTTTAAAATCTTTTTTGATAGCATAGTTATCAATATCTGTAACTAAAGTACCATTATAAATATGAGTTATTTTATCAGGATCTCCCCCTCTGTTTACAACATAATCAACTCCTCCCTCTGACAATACAGTAATATGATCTGCATTTTTATAAGCAGCTCTTTCTATATGTTCCATTATTTTAATTAACAGAGGATTTTTTAAAATTCCTACATCAGTAAGCTCTTGAGGATGAAAATCCTGGAAGTTTAGAACTGAAGGGGTACCATCATATTTTTTTATCTTTTTTGCCAAGTAATATAAGGGTAAAGGAGGAATGTACATTAGGCAAGCGTCAAATTTTTTCTCCATTTTTTTATAGTGATTGAAATAATAATATGGGATATAGAAATGCTCAAAACCCCTTACAACTATATTATCTCTATTTGAGGGATGCTTGCAACGATGAACATTAATACCTTCAAGAGATTCATTGATAGGGAAACTGGTACCCACATCTTTTTCATGTAGATTATATTCTCTTGGATAAGAGGTCAGGACATCCACTTCATGACCTCTTTTTACAAATGCCTTTGCAAGATCATAATAAACATGAGCAGCGCTTCCAATTTCAGGAACGAAGTTCGCTACAACCATAAGAATTTTCATCATATCGTACCTTGAATTATAAATAACTTATATTTAGTTTCTACTAATGGTTTTATGAGAGTGTGAATCATTAAAATTCAGCACTCTTTTGAATATTGTCCCAGTTATTTTCAAACCAATTGTGAACATGTTCAAGACCATCTTTAAATTTCATCTGTGGTTCATAATCAAGTGTATTATTGGCTTTATCTACACAGGAAAGTAATTTGGTTTTAACATCCCAATTTCTACGCTCTTTATATATAATGCCGGCTTCATTGCCGGTCAGGTCATTGACAATGTTTGCCATTTCTATAACTTGATGGTCCTTTCCTGAACCAAGGTTGAAGGCTTCTCCTATTGCTTTTTCTTCTACTCCCATAGCAACTAAGCCATTCACAATATCTCCCACATAGGTCCAGTCTCTTGTTTCGGCTCCTTCTCCGGTAATTGGAAGAGGTATTCCATTCATTGCCCAGTAGAAGAAATTCGGAATTACATTTCTGTATCTTCCGGGCACTTCTCCTGGTCCATAAGAATTAAAGAAACGGGCATTGACAATTGGAAGATCGTACAGATTCTGGAAATAGTTTGTATATAATTCGCCAAGCAATTTGGTGACCTGATATGGTGTATGAAGATTTATGGAAACATCATGCTCTTCAAAAGGCATCTTTGATTCTAGTCCATAGACCCCACAACCGGAGGAAGAATATACAAACCTTTCTACATCCACAAGTTGGGCATACTGGAGAACTTTCAGGATTCCAAGCCCATTGACATTGAGATCCTTTTCCGGATTGTCAACAGAATTCTGGTTTGCAAAATGAGCTGCCAGGTGGAATACATAATCGGGCTGTTCTTTGAATACCCTTTTCAGCATTTCATCATCAAGAATATCTCCCTCTATAAAATTCACGTTATCTGCTTTTGGGATATTCCATTCATAGGATGATGAGAGATCATCTAGAATAATAACTTTCTCAGCACCCATTTCCGAAAGTTTTCGGCAAAGATTTCCTCCAACTGCTCCTGCCCCGCCTGTAACGAGTATAGTACTTCCTTTGTAATCTGCAGAATAATCACGCATGCTATTCACTCCAACCTGTAATAATCTTTCATCCATTCAACTGTTTTCTTAATTCCTTCTTCTGGAGATACTTTTGGATCATGATTGAGGTCTCTGATCGCTTTTGAGCAATCAATTGTCTTTACTTTGGTCGTAAATTGTTCTGCTTCTTCATAATTTACAATCGAATCATCTATCCCAACTGCATCAAGGATTATATCTGAATAAGTTTTGATATCCTTTTCCCACTCAGGCCTTCCAGCAACATTGTAAGCCTCTCCAGGAATGAAGTTATCAACAATATTGGCCCAGGTGTTACAGGAATCTTCTACAAAATCGATAATTCTTTTGTGACCTTTATACACAGTATAGGGCTTGTTGAAAAGAGCATGATAAATGAATTTCGGGATAAATCCTCTGTAAGGTGTATAATGCTCGTGTGGTCCATAACAGTTAACAGGTCTGACACGCACAGTTTCTGTACCAAACATCTTGGCAGAGTTCATGCACATTAATTCGCCTGCCCATTTGGTGATGGCGTAATCGTTCATCTGATAGGTATCTTTTATAGGATTATTTGTCATTACATCCTCAGACATTTTTCCATTGTAATCACCATATACCTCTGCACTGGAATAGAAGATCATACGGAAATCCAATTTTTCCTGTAATCTGAGTATGTTCTTGGTGCCAATCATATTGGTCTGCCAGAGATTTTCATAATAATCTTCTCCGTTCCAGCGACCATACTCTGCAGCTAAATGATAAACATAATCAAAATTGTTATTCTCAAATACATTTTCAAGTTGCCGATAATTACGAACATCTGCTCGAATGTAATCATTGCGTCTAGTATTATAAAGATCAACAGCAAGTACGTTATGTCCTCTGCTTTGCAATTCATTGACAAGGTTTGTTCCAATGAATCCTGCCCCTCCAGTTACCAGAATATTCTGAGTTTCCATTTTAATTCCTCATAAATCAATTTGATTAATATTATGTACATATACTTACGATTTTTTCAGCGGCTTTTCCATCACCATAAGGATTTTCCCAGTTACTGTTTCTCGAAAGCATTTCAGTAGTACATCTAAGAATTTCAGACGAATCCACGCCTGCCAATACATTAGACTTCACATTTAATGTTTCTGGACGCTCTGTATTTTCTCTTAATGTTACACAAGGTACTCCCAAAATACATGTTTCTTCTTGAATTCCACCCGAGTCGGTAAGTACAATTTTTGCATTTGCTTCGAGCTGTAAAAATTCAAGAAAACCCTGTGGCTTTATTGTATTGATGCCTTCCATGGATAAGCCAAATTTCTGTATCATCTTTTCAGTTCTTGGATGTATAGGAAATACAATTGGAACTGAAAATTCTTCTTTAACTAATTTTAAACCGCTGAGAATATTTGCCAATCGATTTTTGCTGTCCACGTTTTCGGCTCGATGGCTTGTTACAAGTACATAATTTTTAGGAGATAAACCAAATCCGTCCAATACGTTTGTTTTTTTAGAAGCAATTTTCAGATTTTGCTGCACTGCATCTACGATGGTGTTACCTGTAACAAAGACTTTATTTGCATCAATATTTTCCTTTAACAATTGTTTTTTTGAGATTTCAGTAGGTGCAAATAAATAATCAGCAATATGGTCTGAAACGACACGGTTAATTTCTTCTGGCATTGTTCTATCAAAACTTCTAAGACCAGCCTCTACATGACCCACTTTTATGTTTAGTTTTGAGGCGGTTAGACTCCCTGCAAGAACAGTATTTGTGTCACCTTGAACAATAATCATTTCGGGTTTTTCTTCTAACAGGATATTTTCAATACCTTCCATAATTTTTCCAGTTTGAGCAGCATGGGTGCCGGAACCCACATCCAGATTATACAGGGGTTGTGGGAGATTTAGCATGTCAAAAAAGATTTTATCCATCTCATAAGAATAATGTTGACCTGTATGTAAGACAAAATGATCAATATTGTTTTTTTCACAATACCTGATAATCGGGGACATTTTAATGATTTCAGGCCGCGTTCCAAGAATTATTCCTATCATGTTTAACACCCTATAGATATAATATGAATTTATGCAACCTCTAATCTTCTCATCATCCGTGCAATCGCATGCAATATTATCCCAGTAAACGTCATGAACATCCCCAAGATGGTCAGTAACATCATCAGCAAAGTAGGCCCAAAACTTAAAGGTTCTCCATGGTAGAACTCCTGCAGGAATTTCAGGCCCATGAATAATCCCGTTCCCGCCATAAGTGCTCCAGGGAGAGTGAAATAATACAGGGGCCTTCTGAATTCCATGTCTTTTAAGATAGCAATTAAAACCCCAACTCCGTGACTTACCGGGTTCTGGGTCGATGAATCTTCTACATCATAACTGCAGTTTACCTGGACCTCTTCATATCGAAGGTTGTTGTCTGCAATCTCCATGAGGATCTCTGAGCCTGCAGACATGGAATCGCTGTTGATTCTTATGTTCTGGATGGCTTTTTTACCGTAGGCCCTGAATCCACACTGGGAATCAGTGACATTCATGCCACCCACTGTATTGGTTGCAAGATCAAGAACTTTCATTCCTACTTTACGGTAGACTGGAATCCCTTCTGAAGTACCATCTATGAAACGGGATCCAAGCACGACATCAACACCTCTTTCAAGAGGTTTGAGCAATTTGGGAATTTCAGCAGGGTCATGCTGGCCATCCGAATCGATGATGACCATTCGTTTTGCATTGAGACTACGTGCCGTTTCAAAGCAACTTTTTATTGCCGCACCATACCCCATGTTTTTTGGATGCTGGACAACATATGCACCGGCGGATTCTGCCACTTCGGCTGTATTGTCACTGCTTCCATCATCAATTACAAGGACAGTATCCACATATTTCTTACAATCCACTACTATATCATGAATGGATTTGGCTTCATTGTAAGCGGGCATTGCAGCTATGGTTGGCATAATTAGTGCCTCCATTCTGCCACAAGGAGCACCATACTTCCAATGGCAATCTCCTCATCAAGTGCCGGCAGGATAGCAGCCACTGTGGTCAGAAAATCACCGCTATTGTATTAAATGAAACTATGTTAATATATATCACCTTGTGAAATATTATTTGAGGGATAGAACGCATCCTATATAATTATTATGACATACATATCATCAATAGTATAAAATTGCTTGGCTAGCCGAATTCTGATATCCGATACGTTCTGAAATACATATATACACCAAATATAATTCATCCTTTTTGAAACAGAAGCACCAAACCCAACACCAATAAATAAAAGCATACCGGAAGTTCTCCCTCCCGGCATACATTACTTCCCCTTAAACCTCGCAGCACACAAAAGCCCAATCACCACAAGAACGGCTCCAAAACCGGGCAGAAAACTTGCCTCTTCCTCCTGCTCAGGACCAACCGGGCTTTCATCCTCAGGGATATCCTCCTCATCACCTGGAGATACAGTGCCATCCCCGTCACCTGCAGATACAGTATCCTCTGTAAGCGAAGTATCAGTAACTATTGTAGCAGAACCTGTACCTCCGCCTCCCGTACCTGCGGACACACCATCCTCCTGGTCATCTGCAGATTCTACAACCTGTATGAGAACACTCCGATCACTTGCAGCACCCCTCTCATCCTCGGCTGTTACATTGATCAGATGCATACCTTCATCAAGACTGGCATAAAGGGATGTACCATTGCCAATAATTCCGCTGACATTGGATATCCATGCAACACTGAAAGAATGACTTTCCGGATCAGACACGTTTGCCGAGAACAGAATATCCTCATCCAGAGCATACACACCATCTTCCGTCGGAGAAATAATCTCAATCAGGGGTGGATCATTGATCTGTCCGTCAAAATACTGGGTACTGCTTTGAACCAGGGTCCAGCCTCCATCCAGATCTGCAAAAATATCATACCTGAGATAATGCAAACCATCCGTATCAGTAACAAACAGCATGGTATAATTCACCAGATTCTCTCCCTTTTCAAGCCCAAACTCATGGGTTGCATTTCCAATGAGTTTATTTTCTGGATTATAGATCATCAGCTGTAGCTGTGCCGGTGTTTCCTGATTTGCATCAATCTCCAGATCAACCGTGATATTGTCTCCCGAGAAATAGGTATCATCTGAGGCCAGCGAAAACGAAGGCGTCAGAAAAATCAAAATAAAAGAGGTTAATAGAAGCAGCCTCGCCGCTCTAAAAACCCCTTCTCTGTTAAAAATCATCTGCATGATTTACTCACCTCCTTGTCCCGGTCCAACCTGTGCAGCCTTCACGATCAGGTCAAACCCGTGTATGTCTAACAGATATTGCCCGGTCGCATCTCCATACATAATCTCATACCGATACACTCCAGAGAGTACATTGGGCACCTCAAAATCAATCGTGGTATTGCCTGCAATATATCCATTGTAATCCAGCCCTGGACCTGTCAAGGCCAGATTATCGGCACGGCTCACATTGACATTCATCACCACAGTCTCTCCTGCCTCATACGCCTGTCTCTCTGTACTAATCCTGAGCCCGTTCACATCCCTACTGTCATGGATGTAATCCGAATTAATATACAGCGAGCGTCCTGAATCCTCGTCACCTTCAGGTGCATCCAGATAGACACTGATAAACACCTTGTTATCGGTCTGAGGGATCGGGATATCCACGGTAAAGGTATTGGTACTGTTCTTATCCACCGTAAACTCGTGCACATTATCAAGATCAAAATACTTGACCCTGCTATAGAGATCCAGGGGATAATTACCATTATTCTTGACCTGCATGGTAAGGGTTGCATTTTCTCCGGGCAGATAGGCTCTCTTATCCAGCCAGGAGTTGACCGTCACATTGGCCCCTTCCAGATAGAACCTGCTTTCGGTCAGGTTGTCTTCTGCAAGCCCGTAGTACAACGGATAATAACCTTCTGCAAGATCATCCGGTGCCTTGAAAGAAAACGAGAAGTTATGGCTGTCCCCTGAGGCAATCCAGGAAGTCAATGTATCCTCATATATTCCCGGAACATCCAGATACATATCCGCCATTGCGCCAATAGATCCTTTATTCGAGACCGTGAAATTGTATTTGAGTATTTCACCCGGCTGCACGTTTTGTTTATTCAAAGAAGGTGCAACCGTAAATTCAGGTGCCTGTATTGTGAAAGTCGAATTTACAACTTGGATTGTTTCCTGGCTCTCAAGCAATTGTGCCTGCAATGTGTAATTGCCGGGCGTGAGTTCCGGCAGGGATATATTGTGCCCGATACTGGTGTTTTCCAGTGCAGAGAGATTGACCTGCTCAGCGGATTCATAGAAATCCGTAATTATCTCAACAGTCCCGTTAAAGGGAAGCAGGGATTGTTTATTGCTTAGATTTACCATGAAACTGAGATTACCTGAGACAACCTCCGGCTTCCCAAGTTCAAATCCTGTGGTCTGGCACACCTGGAAAGCAACTTTTTCAAATTCAACCGGGATCTGGCCCGTTGTATCTGCACTCAAATTATAATCTCCTGCAGCCAGATCAAAGACCAGGACATCGTCCACACTCTGGTTTATACCCAATATGTAGGATTTGTGCAGATGTGTCGTATCATTTACCGAAAACGAGACATTGAAATCGGTTTTGTATTGCCCGGTATTGGTGACATTAACCGGTATCTCCACCGTACCCGGTCTGTAGATGGCCTGGCATTGGGTATCTATATGCGCCCGTTCACCGAACTCAATGTCTTCTGTCAATCTGGTATTGATATCTCCCGTAAATTCGGCCACAACGGTAGTGTTGCTCAAAACCGTTGTATTCAATGCCAGATACTTCGAAGTACCCGGCGCCAGGATTAAATCAAACTCCTCCTCGATACTGAGATTTGTTACAGTGACACCCGTCTTGGCCGATACATTGCCCGGATTGTTTGCAAAGAGTTCCACGGTGAAAGGTTTACTGCTTACAACCTCCGGTACATTCATACTGACCTCAATTTGCGGACTTTCCACCACGATATCCCTGCTAACAACATCATCTCCCACACTTACATTCAGGGTGTGATTACCTGCAGGTAGATTGGAAACCGGGATCTCGAATTTGTGGCTAACTCCAGATTCAATATTCAGATTTTGCTTTCCAATCTCATTTTCATCTATAGAAGATACAAGTTCGCTTTCAAACGTGGCTGGTGCATTGTTTGAGACACGGACTGTGGCGTTGATCGGCTCATCAGGTCTGTAATATTCCTTTGCCGTGGACAGGGCAACGGATACGTCCCTTTCATAGACATCAACCGACGTTTTGGCTTGATCGGTTATCTGTTTTAAATCGGTTACAGCCTCAACTTCAAAGGTCAGTTGTCCGCTTCTGTCTGAGATATAGGTATCCTGCCATGTGCCTTCAGCGGAGAAGTCTGCAAACTGCACGGTTTTATCCATGACAAGTTGTCTTCCCTGCCCGCTCAGGGAAGTAATCCAGCCTCCGAATTCATCGTGTTCATCAAATTCGTAGATTTCATTGTGACCAGATTGACCGTATACCAGTACATTCTCATCAGCGCTTTCTATTCCATCTATCCAGGCATCTTCCACTATCATATCTCCGGTGTATTTGTTCCAGGTTTGCTCATCGAAGATGTATAGCCAGTCTGCAACGGCATATAGAGTTTCACCCGCACTGGCTAATCCTCATGTACCTTCCAGACTTTCTTCGGGACCTGAAGTTTCCTCAGTTGCAGGATTATATCTATAAAGCTCTGACCCACCAGTCTTGAGCACCCAGTAAATTCCCTGATTGTACTCAAATTCAAGACCATTCCAATCAGTAAGTCCCGTCTCATAAGTTAGGACTTTATCGGACATGTAATTGTATTCATGGATCGTGCCTGACGAATCAATAACAGCAACTATTTCTTCAAAAACCGTGATATCTTCTGGATCGCTTATATCCGGGCTATTGATGCTCGCTGTGCTCAATCCATCAGAGATACTGTATACCGAGACACCTCCGCCACCAAAGGCCCATATATCCCCGTTGTGGCCTTCAATCAATGAAACGCTGGATTCGTTATAGTCACTGTTTGATTCATTGAATATCGATATATCTCCTGTATTTTTATCAATACCGATCAGCTCGCCATCCGAGGCAATCCAGATATGGTCTGCGGTGAGCGTTACATCGTCTTGCCAATTTTCAACCGGCACTTCGATTTCAGTCCAGTCTCGAGATGAAATATCGTATATATTGAGCACGTTGTAATTTAGATTTACAATAACATCACTATCTCCTCTTAGTGGGTATGGACTAAAATTGGTTTCCAGAATAAATTCCCCGGACGAGCCCATATCCTCCTGCAGGTATGCCTTGATGTATGCATCTCCCTGGGGCAATGTACCGCTGTGGTTCAAATGCACCTCATAATTGATGGTATCGTCCTCGAGATATTTTGTATTTGAAGTCTCGATATGTGGCTCAATGGTTATCCCATCTATCGTTAGTGATTGAGAGGTGGAATTACTCAAACCACTGGATTGATCTTTAACTTCCACAAACAAAACGTAATGGCCTGACATAATACCTTCAGGGATACCGAACGTCAAATTCACAGAACCGCTGGATGCATTGTGCACCTCTGGAGGAGATGTGGCGATTGTGTTATCCTGCCCGTCAAAGAGGCTCATTATAAAACTGCCATTCTCAATATTTGAGATATTGGCAGTTACCCCTATTGAGTCGCCCTGGAGATATTCAGCAGCATCCAGAGTCATTTCAAAGCTTGCGTCCGGGATATAGATTGATACTCTCTTACTATCTGTTGCACCCAGTTGATCTGTCAGTTCAAAAACGAATGTATACGTGCCACTGGCCTGATCGGAGGGTACTTCCAGTTCTAATAATCCAGTTTCCCCGGGAGCAATTGCAGACAGTTGTCCGCTGGAACCTTCAATAAGACTGTATCCATCATAGATGCTAAGTTCATAATCTCCCGACAGAGCAATAGTTCCTGTATTCGAAACATTTGCTGTGAGGATTTGTCCGGGTTTTACGGTTTGGGGTTGCAGTTCAAGACTGTATTCCAGACCTGATACTGGGATCGATTTTGAAAATGTCAGGACACGTTCGCTATTTGCTTCTTCACAGAGCACATACAGACCAAACGTTGCTGTGGACAGGTTTTCGGGAAGGGTGTATGTAAGCACCGATTGCTCCCCGACATTAACTGCCGTCTGCTGGGTTCCAAGATCATTGTTACCCAAATGAACTGTCACATTGGACCGGGCGTCAATGGCTCCTGTATTATCAATGGTAAGATCTAATGTATCCCCTGCACATACATAAAATTAATATCCAAACAGCCGCCATCAAATATCCATGCACTCCCAAACAATCCTCATCACCGGCGGCCTCGGCCAGGTCGGCTCGTATCTGACCGACCGCTTCTGCACTGACAACAAGATAATCGTCCTGGACAATACTTCTTCTCCCTGCCGACATGAAGTACCCGCAGGGGTACAGCTGGTAGTCGGGGATATTCAGGGTCCGGAAGCGGTGCGGCTGGTCGAGCAGACCGATGTCGTCATCCATACCGCCGCCCAGATAGATGTCAACCGTTCCATGGAACAACCAATGTTTGACTGTGAGAACAATATCCTAGGTACTCTCAACTTGCTCGAGGCAGCCCGCCAGACCAACTTAAAACGCTTCGTCTATTTCAGCTCCGCCGCAGTCTACGGCGACACCATATACACTCCCATCGATGAAAACCATCCCACACAACCCCTCTCTCCCTACGGAGTCAGCAAACTCACAGGGGAACAATACGCTCTGATGTATCACCGCGCCTTCAACCTCCCCGTTTCAGTGCTGCGCCCCTTTAACATCTATAGTCCCCGCCAGGACCCTTCTAATCCCTATTCCGGCGTCATCACCAAATTCATGGAGAAGGTCAAAGCCGGGCAGTCACCGATAATCTTTGGTGACGGAGAACAGACCCGTGATTTTATCTCCGTACACGACATCGTGGATTTGGTAGAACTGCTGGTTGAAAAGGACGAAGCCATCGGCAAAGTTTTCAATGCCGGTACTGGCAAACAAACTTCAGTCAACAGGCTGGCTGAAATTGTACAAAACGTCTTTGACAGTAACCTGCCATTAGAATACCAAGACGCCCGAACCGGTGACATCCGCCACAGTGTAGCCGATATAAGCGCTGCAAGAACACTGGGATTTACCCCGCAAGTTTCCCTGGAAGAGGGGCTGGCCGAATTTGCGGGGGAATGAGGCAAAGCCAGTACCCTTCTTTCTTTGGGGAAGTGCAGCATACATATATATCAAAATGGCTATATATCATGGCAATGACTTTTACGAGAAAGGGGTGAATCCATGACATTTCCTTAATCGGAGCAAATATTGTTCTTTTAGCCAAAAACCATAATCCTTCAATCGTCTCCAGGGATTGGTTGTCGCAGAGAGGAATTTTGACAGACAGCATTAAATCTTTTACACACACCCCTGCCTTATCAGTTGTGGAAACCGAACGTTTCTCCTTTTTCGTAGATCCTGACCGCCTTCAACTGGGGATAAAAAAGAATTTTATTAAAGAGGTAAACTCTCTTTGTGAAAAAATCCTGTCATACGTTCGCTATCTTCCTGAAACGCCATACAAAGCAGTTGGATTCAACTTTGGATATGAGCTAGAATATGAAACCTCCATCTTACAGAAGATATATTGTCCCGGCGACAAGCTTGAATCTCTGTTTTCGGAAAATTTCCAGCTTGGCGGTATAATCAAATACGAATTCAGTGGGTTCACAGTAAAGTTAATTATCCAGCCGGATATTAATGAAAAAATAAAGGCCGATTTCAATTTTCATTATGGACTAAATGATAATTCAGATATTGAGAACATAATAAAAATGCATGGTGAAGCAATGGCTGAATCCCGAAGAGTGCTGGAGGAGTTAGTCAATGAGTGAAACGTACCTGCCTTCCCCGGGTTCAACAGAAAGTCTTGATCCAGACACTGTTCTAAAAATGTATGATTCAATGGATATGCTGGGCCGGTCCGAATCACAGAGTCTGCATAATACCGATTTTGTATTTCAGGAACCGAATTCAGCCGATTCTCCAATAATAATTGAGAAAGCCCTTGCATATGGCAATATCTATAAATCGACGTGGAGGCAGGTCAGTTCATCTTTGAATATTGAAGAAGACCTATTCGCTTCTCAGCCAAGCCCTATATTATTCAATGAAATAGAATGGGATAATCACAAATTCAAACTCCTCAGGCCGCTTGGATTGGATATCAATTTTGTTGATGAGTTATGGGAAGGGGAAAACAGAGATCTGGATATATTCCTTGTTGCATCTGATATGGACGAGCTAATAGCCTCCTTCCGGGAAGAATTTTTTGTTATATGGGAAGTCTATTCCAGGGAGCCGGATTCCAATCTTACCACAAAAGCACAGCAGATAAAAGAAAATCTTCTCAAACTTGTAACTGAAGTAGAGATTGATGGTGTTACAGGTGGCTGTTTTTAAACCCCGGGATATTGAAAAAGCTCTTTTATCAAAAGGCTTTCAGGTTGAACATACCCACCACGAATATTTCTGGCTCTACTATAATGGAAAAAGGACTCATATCAAGACCCGTATCAGCCATGGGAAAAAAGAATATGGACCAAGCCTGATATCTGCAATTAAAAAGCAACTCAAATTACAATCAAAACAACAAATTGAAGATTTGCTCAATTGTCCAATGTCCGAAGAAGATTATATCGAGTTGTTACGGTCAAACGGTGAAGTGGATTAATATGCCCTCCAATGATAGGATAACGATCAGTCACGAAATCTGCGCAGGCAAACCTGTAATCAAAGGGACCAGGATATCGGTAGATTTTGTCATTGAACTTCTGGGAAATAACTGGACATACGATGATATTCTGGAAAATTATCCCCAACTTGATAAAGAAGACATCCTTGCAGCATTAAAAAGATATTAATTTCAGTATACCCTCGAACGTTTGTGGATTTTGATAATTCCAATTAAGTTGTCCTTATAGTTAACTTCATATAATATTCGATAATTTCCAACCCGGACCCTATACAGTTTTTCGTTATACCCTATTACAGTTTTAGAATCATGTAATATGGGGTGATGTTTCAGTTTTTCAATTTTTTCAACATTCTGGATAGATCGGTGTTGTCAAGGGACCTTAAGAATTTGGCAGCCTGCCTGGAATAATTTATATCAAACATTATAATCCTAATTCTTTTTTTAGTTCCTCGTGGGAGATAAGTGTACCAGCCCTCTTCTCAGACCTGTATTGATTCAAAGACAGATTGTCATCTTCCGTCATAATTGAATCTATATCTATCATATGACTTTTGATGAAATCAAGATCTTCCCTTATTGCTTTTAATTCATGCACAATCTCTACAGAGTCGATCACTTCTGACATAATTGAAAATTGGTTTGTGATTATTTAAATATATCTCTTTTTAGGTACTACACCCCACTCTAAAATCATTCTCACTGAAACAATTAGTAAAAAAGTGTAGTCGTGTAGTCTTTTTCTTATAATCTTTGAATGAACGTGCATAATAGTTGGCATAGTCTATTAGATGATCTTTATCGATATAATCTTCTTCTATGACAACGGTGTTTGCATTCAGATATCCAGATATCTTAACAGATAGCTGCTGGGGTCTGATGTACCCATTATATCAAAGAGTTGATCGCCTGTCGATGAAAATGGGTACACTTTCATACATGCCCTCAGAAAAAGTGTATGGTTAAATAGTAATTGGCTTTAAGAGATCTTCTACGTCTATATGGGTCAACTCTTTTTTTAATTCATTTTGTTGTGAAGCCCGGTTTTTCAATCTCTGTTTGAAGTTTTCAATAAGGCGCTGTTTTTCTTGTGGTGTGGGATAATTACTCACTAAATATACCTCCTCTCATGAATCATAAAAATTTATGGGGCCACACTTCAGTAATCCAATATTGAAATGGTTCTTATATATATTTTTTGAAAGGAAACCACTCCGTCTGCAATGTATGCCATAAGTACAAATTTCTATCCAATGTAATTGAATACATCAATATTATATCGATGAGAGGGCATTATCTCCTATATTCCCGGAAAAATCAGATTTACACACCCTCCTCTAATAATCGGACATGCCTGCACATACATAAAATCAATACTCCAACAGTCACCATCAATAGCGTGGCCGACATCAGCGCTGCAAAAACACTGGGTTTTGTCCCGCAAGTTTCCCTGGAGGACGGGCTGTCGGAGTTTGTGGGGGAGTGAAAATAACAATATTAATTTGTTTCAAGCCATTTGTCCCTGGCGATTTTGGCCTGCTTAAGAATTCTTTTTAGTAAAGCCACACCAATTTTCCCTTTGTGTGGATTTGGTATGGT
>Ga0182236_100052_pt1 | contig 37603 bp, 35 predicted proteins | sample hydfratesGB_TF_A_FD_132422 | JGI IMG/M metagenome (GOLD analysis project Ga0182236, IMG submission 132422) | Subsurface microbial communities from deep shales in Ohio, USA - hydraulic fracturing test GB_TF_A | ecosystem: Environmental > Aquatic > Deep subsurface > Shale gas/oil reservoir >... | reverse complement strand
GAAATAAACCATTCCATTTTTAACATCTTTAATTTTGAAGTTCAATTCTTTCAATTCTTGTTTTAATATTTTTTCTAAACCCAGTGAAGTGTTTGCTAATAGTAACATTTCATAACTCCCTTGTATTAGTCAAAGAACTTTTTATTAATTTACTGTAATTATTAACTACTTTTTTGTAATCTTTATCTTTCAACATTATCCCCATTCCTTTAGTAACTGAAGTAATAAACTCAAATATATATATAGGTTCTATATCATTCCTAATATCTCCATCATCTTGGAATTCTTTAATTTTATTCATTATCAAATGTCCAAAATGTTTATAATAAAAATTATTAATGAATTCTGTATATTCTTTATGTGCCATAAGATCTTCTATGCGATATTGTTCTATCCATGCTTTAGCGTCAAAATTAATATTTTCCAAATCATTTAGAGCATCTGATAAAGATTTGTATTTATTTAATAACTCTTTAAAAGGAGGAATAATATCCTCAAGAGTAGAGCTTATAACTGCTTTTATAAAACCATCTTTATTTATAAATATTTTATAAACTGTAGCTTTACTAAGTGATGTTGAAGAAATCACTTTATCAAAACTAAAATTTGATATACCTTTTTCTAACATTTCTGCTTTTGCAATATCTAATAATATTTCAATTTTCTTTTCAGTACTTTTTTTAATTTTTATAAAAAACACCTCATTTATCATCGTATAAATTTTTATATATTTTATATTATATTTTACACTGCATTATATTACTATTATTGTTTCATAAATTTATTTATTTTTAGTAAATCATAATATACTATATCTTGCATATTTATATTTATATTGTTCATATACATATTTTTTGTAATATACCCTCTTTGTATTTTAGCCATAGAAACGCTTTTAAAAACTAAATAATGTATTTGTTCATTTTAAAATGACAATCACCACACAAAGGATTTTGAAAGGAGGCCTCTGAACCCTTTATATAATCACCTTTCTAAAGCTTTATTTCAAAATATTTTTAATATATGTCGGAAAACTTAGGTTTTCCGACAATAATTATGCTCTTTTGTCAATAAAATCAAGATCAATAAAAATTTATTTTTAATAAATTAATTTCATCTCAAAAAATATTATACCATTTTGATATTACACACATAATAAAAAATTTGATATTAAAAATTAAAAAGACTTTATAATATAGTGTATAAATATTTATATATTATACATAAAATTATAGCTATATATAAATGTGATATTATATATAGCTATATATTAATAATAAAATAATATTATTATATAGATATACAATATATAACAGATATATTATTATGTAGTATATATATCTGATTCAATTCTTCCATCTTTTAATTCTATAATTCTATCCGTTTTTTCAGCAACATGTTGATCATGAGTTATTATCACAAAGGTAGTGTTTAACTCTTTATGTATTTTTCTAAACAAATTGTATATACCTTCTGTTGTATCTGAATCCAAGTTACCAGTAGGTTCATCTGCAAGTATAATTGGCGGATCATTTATCAAGCTTCTTGCTATTGCAGTTCTTTGTTGCTGACCACCAGATATTTTGTTAGAATTCGAATTAATAACGTTTTTTAAACCAACTAACTCTAACAATTCTTTTGCTTTATTCTTTACTTTTTGATTTATTTTGTTACCAGAAATCTGATAAGGTATTAACACATTCTCTAAAACAGTAAACTCATTTAAAAGATAATGAAATTGAAATATGAATCCAATTTTTTTATTTCTTAATTCTGCTAATTCTTTTTTACTCATATTCCCTGTGTTAATTCCATCTATAATTATTTCTCCTGAAGTTTGAGTATCCAATGTTCCCATTAGATTGAGAAGTGTAGTTTTACCACTACCTGATTGCCCAATAATTGAAACAAAAGAATTTTCTCTTATCTCCAAATCAAGGTCGTGTATTACATGATTTTTTATTTTATCTCCGTATATTTTGTTTATCTTTTCCATTTTAATTAAGTAATTATCCATTCTTAATCACCTCAATAGGATTTAATTTAGAAGATTTTCTTCCAGCAATAATAGATGCAATAAGAGCAGAAGAAACTGCTATGGTAAAAGATAAAAGAATAAATCCGTAATTAAAAGTAAGAGGAATTACTGGGGTCCCATCTGCATTAATAGCAAATGTGGTAAAAGATAAAATAAGTCCAACTCCTAATACAACTCCTATAATTGCACCGATAACACCAAGAAATAAACCTTCAAGTACAAAAATTAAACTCGATTGATAATTTTTTATACCCATAGCTTTTAAGATGCCTATTTCTCGCGATTTTTGTAAAACAGATACTATCAAAACAGAGGCAATCGCTAAAGAAACAGATATAATTACAAAAACTTGTATTAATATACTGGAAAGAGACTGACTACTCAAAGCTGTTAATAAATCAGCATTTAACTCCTTCCAGGTTACTATTTTTAATTGTTCATCAAGAGATAGTGATTCAATTAAATTGGATTGTACAGTTTCAACTTCTAATGGTTTATCAACTTGCATTTCTATATTAGTAACAGAATTTGTTTCAAAGAGATTTTGTGCTGTGTCCAAATTAGTAATAAGCCAACTTTCGTTGATATTTTGAACTCCAAATTTAAAGAAACCAGAGATTTTCAATGTTTCAGTTTTAAATTTTTCAAAAATAAAGATGCTAATTTCATCTCCAATTTTAAGGCCAAATTTTTCTCTATAATAATCACCCAAAATGACTTCTCCATCAACTGGAGTTTTACCTTCTAACAACTTTTGAGAAAATTCATAAATCTTTTCTCCTGAATCAATAGGCATTCCTTTTATAAATATATTTTTATTTACTGATTCAAATTGTAGAGTTGAAGGTTTTGAAATCACTGGATTAACAACTTTAATTTCATTATTAGAATTAGATTTTTGTATTTGTTTAGTAATATTTTCATAATCTTGTATGCTTCCATTTTCTAATTTTGAAGATACTGAAATGTGTGATGAGTCTCCTATAGTTTCATTTACAAGGCTGTCTTGGAGCCCTTGAATCAAAAGACCAAGAAAAATCTGTATGGCTACTCCAATAGCTATAGCTGATATAATCAATATAGTCTGTCCTCCACCTTTTTTCATAAACCTAAACGCTATTTTTGATAAAAAAGCCATTATTTATCACCTTCAGCAAGCTTTTCTATTTCATGAAAAGTATCAAGCAAAAAGTCAGCTTTAATTTGACTAAAAATATGGGGATTTAATCTAAAAGCTCTACCACCAACAATTATCTTTGATTGTGAATTGTTTTCTTTTAATTTTTGAATAACTTTTTTTGCAGATATTATGTTATAAGGATCGCTGACGCTTAACGCTATATAATCAGGTACATATACTTTTGTCATTTTAATTATTTCATTAAGCGGAGTATTAGCCCCAACATATAAAACATCATACCCGTTAAGATAAAAAATATCTGAAACTATCCTTGCGCCTATTTCATGATATTCTCCTGCGGGACAAGCTATAAAAACTTTCTTTCTTAATTCTGTTATAGTACCTTCTTCAATCAATTTCATCCTGTTCTGCACAATATAAGGATAGTTTATTTCTATTATTGATCTTATTATAGATGTAGAAACGTGCTCTTTAAAAATACATAATTCCTGAATGTCCTCATCACAATGCCAATTCGATAGATATGGTATTAATAGTTCCTGATATAGTTCTTTATAAGTAACTTCACCATTTTCGATCTTACTTTTAATAAAAGTTATCACTTTCTCTCTTTGTAATTTTTTCATCATACCATTAAAAGTTTCTTTGATTTTAATATCCAACTTTATCACCCCTTATTTCTCCCAGATAAATCAACTATAATACTGTTTAGAAATTTCACAAGCTAATAATACGTTGTTTTTTACTAACTCTATGTTAGAATCTAAACTCTTACCTTCGGTTATATTTTTTATCTCTTCCAATAAAAATGGAGTTAATTGTTTGCCTTCTATATTAAGCTCTTTTGCTTTTATTAATGCTTTATCAATAGATTTATTAATATAAGAACTATCCATTGAAAATTCTTCAGGAATTGGGTTTGTTATTAAAACTCCTCCAGAAAGACCTAAATCCCATTTTGTTTTCATCAAACCGGCAATATCTGCAACAGAATCTAACCTAAAAGGAACTTTTAGTCCTGAATCTTTAGAATAAAAAGCAGGTAGCTGATCTGTCCTATAGCCAATTACTGGTACTCCCATTGTTTCTAAATACTCCATTGTTAGTTTTAGATCTAATATAGCCTTAGCCCCAGCACATACTACAGCTACATTTGTTCTAGAAAGTTCTTGTAGATCGGCAGATATATCAAAATTTTTTTCTGCTCCTCTGTGAACTCCTCCTATACCACCTGTAGCAAAAATCTTTATCCCTGCCATTGCAGAAAAGATCATAGTAGCTGATACAGTAGTTGCTGCATTCAATTTTTGGGATATAACATATGATATATCTCTTCTGCTTGCTTTAACGATATTTTTAGTTTTTGCAATAAATTCAAGATCATCTTCATTTAACCCAATTTTAATTTTTCCGCCAATAACGGCTATAGTGGCTGGCACTACATTTTTTTCTCTTGCTAAATTTTCTAACATTTTAGCGGTTTCTACGTTTTGCGGGTACGGCATGCCATGTGAAATAATTGTTGACTCCAAAGAGATAATAGGTTTCCCTTCATCTATAGCTTCCTTTACTTCTGGTTTAATATCCAAAAAATCAAACTTAATCTTCATCATAACTCCTCCTGTATATTTCATTAATTTTTTCTATTTTTAAAATACTGGGAAATATTTTCTCTGATCTCAAAGATAGACTGGCAAAAACATTACCATATTCAATAGACTTTATTATACTAAAATTATTCATAAGGCCGTAAACTAACCCTGCTGTAAAAGAATCTCCAGCTCCATTTGAATTGATAACATCTGAACTAATTGTTTTAATATAGTCCATCTTTTGGTCTGAATAATATAAAACTTCTTTTTCTTTATTAGTTATAATTATATCATGAAATGATTTTATATTTTTACATTTTTCGAAAATTTGATGTTCTTCATCTAAATTGTAAAAATACATAAACTCGTTCTTGTTAGTCTTGAGAATATCAACATCATATCTTAATCCTTTTAGTTTCAAAATTTTGTTCATAGATACTGTTTCTATAATTGTAATTATATTTTTTGGTGTTAAAGACAAAACTTTATTTATAATCTCAATATTTAAATTAGTATCTATTAACAAAATTTCTGTGCTTTTTAGAATATTTTCCCATAATAATATATCTTCTTTACTAATATGATCATATATTCTCATATCATTGGCCGCTACATACATATCGTTGTTTACATCATTAAAGGTTATATACTTGCCTGTACTTATTTTTTTATCTTTTTTTACATTTTTACAGTTCACTCCAGCATTCTCTGTTTCTTTTAAAACAAATTCACCTTCAAAATCCAACCCAACTGCTCCAAGCATTGTAATTTCATGTTTGTGATTTTTATAAAACGCCTTTCCCAAAACTTCCGCTATATTTCTGCCTACTCCTCCCGGAGAGTAATTAATTTTTGAAGGATTAGAATCAAATGGTATAATCTTATTAAGAGAAGTGATTGTTAAATCATAATTTATTCCGCCAATAATCGTCACTTTCATTTTGTCACCTCTTTGATATAAAAAAAAAGGTGCTTTTCAGCACCATCTAATGATTTTATGAACATAGAGAGAAAAACTTGATAAAACAACTACACATATATATTATCACTTTTTTAAGTATAAATTAAATTTCTTCAAAGACAATTATAACTATTTAACATCATTTATGCCTAAATAAACTTATATATATAAAATATTCTTACTTTTATAAAAGTTAACATAATTCAAAGGAGATGGTTAATATTTTTGAAAACATTGTAAATAGAAAAAACACTAATTCAGTTAAATGGGATTTAAACGAAACTATTTTTGGAAAAAGCGACGTAATCCCTATGTGGGTGGCAGATATGGATTTCAAAGCCCCTGAAGAAGTTTTAAATGCTCTAAAAGAAGTAGTAGATCACGGAGTTTTTGGTTATCCAACCAGAACTGATAGTTATTATAATGCCATAATAAGATGGTTTGGAATTTATCATGAATGGAAAATAGAAAAAAACTGGATATCTTTTTCGCCAGGAGTAGTCCCAGGTTTGAAAATTGCAATAAATGCCCTTACAAATCCTGGAGATAAAATCCTAATCCAAACACCTGTTTATTACCCTTTTTATGAAGTTATTAAAAATAATGAAAGAAAAATTGTTAAAAATGAAATGATCTATACAGATAGCGGATATATAATGGATTTTGAAGATCTCGAAGATAAATTTAAAGATGATAAAATGAAGCTTTTCATACTTTGCTCTCCACACAACCCTGTTGGAAGAGTTTGGAAAAAAGAAGAACTGAAAAAAATTGCAGATCTCGCTGAAAAATATGGTAAAATTGTAATTTCTGATGAAATTCATGCTGATCTTGTTTATAAAGGGTTTAAACATATACCCTTTCAAAAGATAAGTGAATATGTAAAAAACAACACTATCACTTTTACTGCACCAAGTAAAACTTTTAATATTGCTGGGTTAGAAACTGCTAATGCTATTATACCAAATAAGGAACTAAAGGAATTATTTGAAAAAACCAAAACACGTTATAGTTCAGACTTAACAAACATATTTGGTATCAGGGGTTTAGAAGCAGCATACAATTACGGAAGGGATTGGCTTGATGAATTGATTTGGTATTTAGAAGAAAACATAGACTTCATTGATGAGTATTTTAAATCCAACATTCCACAAATTAAATTTTTTAAACCCGAAGGAACATATCTTTTATGGTTAGACATGAGAGAATTGGGCGATGAAGAAACGGTAAAAGATATTCTGATAAATAAAGCTGGAGTTGGATTGGAAGAAGGTAGTATTTTTGGTGAAGGGGGAAAAGGATTTTTTAGAATGAATATAGCTACAACAAGAAAAATTATAGAAAAAGCTTTAAATAATATGAATGAAGCATTTAACAATTAAGGAGGAAAAAGTATGAGAGATTTTTTGAAAATCTACAACGAATGGTTAAATTCAGATCAACTATCACAAAAAGAAAAAGAAGAACTACTTAATTTGAAGGATAACCAGGAAGAAATACAAGATAGATTTTATGAAGACCTTAAGTTTGGAACAGCTGGTTTAAGAGGTAAACTTGGGATGGGAACAAATAGAATGAATGTTTTTACTGTTGGAAGAGCTTCTCAGGGATTAGCTAATTTCATTGAATCCAAAGGTGATGAAGCAAAAAAAAGAGGAGTAGCTATAGCTTACGATGTAAGGTACTTTTCAAAAGAATTTTCTGAATTAGCCGCGAGGATTTTAGCTAATAAGGGCATAAAAGTTTATTTACATGATGATATTACTGCAACTCCTATTCTTTCTTATTCAGTTAGAGAATTAAATGCTATATCAGGAATTGTAATAACAGCAAGTCATAATCCAAGAGAGTATAATGGTTATAAAGTTTATTGGGAAGAAGGAAGCCAAATTATGGCAGATATTGCAGAAGCCATTACCTCTGAAATTGAAAAATTAGATTATTTTAAAGATATTAATCCTATGAATTTAAAAGAAGCTGTTGATAAAGGCTTGATTGAATATATTGGTCAAGATATAAAAGAAAAATATAAAAAAGAAGTTCTTAATTTAGCTATTAAAGAAAATATAGACAAAAACATTAACATAATATACACACCATTAAACGGAACTGGAAACAAACCAGTTAGAGACGTATTGAAAAGAAGAGGATTTAAAAATGTTTTTGTAGTTCCTGAGCAAGAACATCCTGATCCAGATTTTTCAACTGTTGGATATCCAAATCCTGAAGATACAAAAGCGTTTAAACTTTCCGAAGAATTAGGCAAAGAAAAAAATGCTGATATATTAATAGCAACAGATCCAGATTGTGATAGGTTAGCTGTTGAAGTTAAAAATCAAGAGGGAAAATATATAGCTTTAACTGGTAACCAAACTGGGGCGGTACTTATTAACTATATCTTAGAATCAAGAAAAGAAGAAAACAAATTGCCAGAGAAAGGTTTTATAGTAAAATCTGTTGTTACAGGAAATTTAGGAAAATCTATCGGTGAAAAATATGGAATTGATACTTATGAAGCTTTAACTGGGTTTAAGAATATTTGTGGAAAAGAAAATGAATTACTTGAAAAAGGTGCTGGAGAATTCATTTTTGGCTATGAAGAAAGTATTGGTTTTGTTGCTGGTACTTTTGTAAGAGATAAAGATGGAGTTATTGCAGCAATGTTATTAGCAGAGGCGGCTGCTTTTTACAAAACTAAAAATAAGACATTATTAGATGTCATTCAAGATATATATGATGAACATGGTTATCAGCTTGAGAACAATTATTCTATGATCTTAGAAGGAATTGAAGGTAAAAAAAGAATTGAAAGGATCATGGAGTATTATAGAGAGAACTACCCTGAAAGAATAGAAGATATGAAACTAATAAAATATGCAGATTATCTCGAGAATAAAGAGGTAGATGTGAAAACAGGAAAAGAAGAAAAATCAGAAATTCCAACTTCAAATGTTTTGAGATTTTGGTTTGATGACGGTTCTTGGTATTCAATTAGGCCTTCGGGGACTGAACCAAAAATAAAGATCTATATTTATTCAAAGGATAAGGACAGGAAGAGATCAGAACAAAAATTAGATCAGATAAACTCAAAAATAAAAGAAATTTTTGACATGGTATAAAAATAAACGATAATTAGATAAAGTAAAATTGTACTATGAAATAGAAAAATTATTATAAAATTAATAACACAGAGATATCATATAGATGTCTCTGTGTTATTTCTTTTTCTATAATTAATAGATATTATACCTATTGCAACCATAAGTAAAGCAAACAATATCTGAATGTTCAGTTTTTCACCTGGTATAAAAATACTGGATAAAACTGAGCCTGATATTGGTATCATAAATCTATATATGGTAACTTCTCCAGCTTTATTGTATTTTAAAAGTGAATACCAAAGGCTAAAGGCAACAGCTGATAAAAGAGAACTGTAAATAAGTAAAGAAAAACTCAATAAATTGAAATCAAGAGAAAAAAATCCTACTTTAAAAGAACCAATAACAATTAATATCGTTGAACCAAAAAGCATTTGAATTGCTGTAATCAAAAAAGGGTTTAGGTTAATAGTAAGATATTTTGCCAAAATAGTTCCAAATGAGGCAACTAACCCGGCTATCAATAAAAATCCTTCCCCGTTAAATGAAAAATCAAGGTTGAACCCGCTCCCCCAATTTGCCAATATTATTCCCAAAAAACCAGTTGTCAAACCAATAATTTTTCTGTTGTTGATTTTATCATCATTGTATATAAAATGAGCCAATATAACTACAAAAAAAGTTGAACTTGATTGTAGTATCGCCGCCTTCATCCCAGAAGTGTTTGCCAACCCATTGTAGAAGAAAAAATATTGTAAAGTAGTTTGTAATAACCCCAGAATAAAAATCTTATATAAAGGATTTAATTTAATTCTCATCTTTTCTTTTCTGAATAACAAAAATATAAACAATAATATACTGGATCCAAAAAATCTAAAGCCTGCAAAAAGCACTTTTGACCATATATCATTATTTGACAAATTTAACTCTTGAAATGAAACTTTTAAAGTTGGAAAAGCTGATCCCCATAGTACACATGCCAATAGGGCTACAAAAAATATAATATATTTGTTTTCTAATATATGTTTTTCTCCCATAATTCACCTCTGAATTTTTAATCTAAAATATTTTATCACAAAAAAACTATATGTCCATTAAATCTTATTGATGATATAATTAATTTGGAGGGATATGCATGTTAAATAATACAGAAAAATATATAGAAGAATTTCTTTCTCATTTAAAATACATAAAAAGAAGGGCAGATTCAACAATAAAAGAATACAGAAAAATACTCAATTCTTATAAAGCATATATAGATGAGATGGGTATAAATAAAATAGCTTTTCTGAAATATTTAGAGGATAATTCCAAACTTTCTAAAAGGACCATAAGATTGAGAGTTGTTGTTATAAGATCTTTTTTAAACTATCTTTATGAAAATCAATACATAGATGGAATTCAATATTGGAAAGATGCATACACTGAAAGTCCAAATCAAGTCCCAAAAGGCTTAACTGAAGATCAATTGGAAATAATATTCAAGCACATAAGCAAAAACGAATATGACAAGAATTTTTTTGGATTGCTTTTAAAAATAGGGTTGCGTATTTCTGAAGCTCTAAATTTGAAAAGAGAAAACTTTATTGTTCACAAAAATTATGCAGAAATAATTGTTAATGGTAAAGGCTCAAAAGAAAGAATACTAAAAATTTCTTTTGATTATGCCAAAAATATTTTAAGTCTAACAGATACTTTCATCTTTGATAAACTTTTGAAGAATAAAAATGTACCCACTTCCAGAACTATGCAAAGAAGATTCAAGAAATATGTACAAATATCCAACGAAGAAATCAAAAAAATGAATGAAAATGGTGCCAACATAAATTTGATAAATGCAACTCCTCATGCTTTGAGACACACGTGTGCAAAAAAATTGTTGAATTCTGGTAAAAATATAGAAGAGGTCAGGTATATTCTGGGTCATACGAGTATTCAAACTACTGGTATTTATTTGAGGTCTGAACAACATACATCATTACTGGATGAAATATAACGGGGGTTAAAAATGATTATAAAAGAAGAATTGAAAAAGATTAAGAATTTTATTAACAATTTTTATAAAGAATATAACTATAAAGGTGCCTTAATAGGTATAAGTGGTGGATTGGATTCTGCTGTTGCAGCAAAAATACTGGTTGATTCTTTAGGAAAAAATAAAGTGTTTGGGGTATTGTTACCTGAAAGGGACTCATCTTCTGAAACTGTAAAAGATTCTAAAATCGTTTGTGATTTTTTGGGAATAGAATACGTTAAAAAAGATATCACTCCTATATTAAGAAAGTCAGGTGTTTATAGATTAGAGCCTCCTACTTTTTTAATACCAAGATCAATACAGAACAAATATGTAAAAAAGAGGTGGGAAGAATCTTCTGATGACACTTTTATCGATGATTTGAAAGGGGATGGAGACGAAGATTTTTTAAAAGGGCTGGCTTTTTATAGAATAAAGCACAGAATAAGAATGACACAACTATATTTCGAAGCAGAAAAGAGAAATTATTTTGTTTGTGGAACGACAAACAAATCAGAATATAAAACTGGATTTTTTGTTAAATACGGAGATGATGCAGTTGAAATAGAGCCACTTTTTCACCTATATAAAACAGAAGTTATTGAAATGGCTAAATATTTGAAAATACCTAACAAAATAATAGATAAATCCCCTTCACCCGATTTAATTCCAGGAATAACAGATGAATTTGCCATGGGAATAAGCTATAAAGAATTAGACCAAATATTATATGCAAAAGAAAATAATGGCAACTTAAATGATTTTGATAAGGCCAAGGTAGAAAGAGTAGAAAAAATATTAAAAAATTCTAATAAAAAAAGAATTAAGGCACTCCATTTATAGGAGTGCCTCGTTATTATTTTGAAATATAATTAAACAGTAATTTTGTTGTATTTTTAATCGCATCCTTATGAGTTCTTTCGTATCCGTGAGAAGCAAACACACCTGGGCCTATTAATCCATGTTTAATGTCATAACCAGCCCTTAAAGTAGCTTCAACATCAGAACCATACATGGGATAAATATCAACTGCATGATCTATATTACTATAACCAGCTATATCTATTAAATCGTTAGTCACATCGTAATCATACGGCCCACCTGAGTCTTTTGCACAAATACTGACCTGATATTCATTACAGTTTAAATCGTCTCCTATGGCTCCCATATCAACTGAGATCATTTCTTTTACATCAGAAGGGATACCAGCAGATCCTCCATGTCCAACTTCTTCATAAGATGTGAACATAATATACACTTTTCTTTTTAATTTCAATTTATCATCTTTTATCATTTTAGCTATTGCAATTAAAATACCCGCACTGGCTTTATCATCTAAGTGTCTACTTTTAATAAAACCCGAATTGGTATAAATTGTTCTTGCATCAAATGAAATAAAATCTCCCGTTTTGATACCCAGTTTTTCCACATCTTCTTTTGATTCTACTTTTTCATCTATAACAACTTCTATATTTTCATCATTTCTTTCCATAGTTTTTATATCTTTATAAACATGTGTTGATGGATGATTTAATTGAATAGTTCCTGTATAATTTTTTCCATCCCTTGTATGAATAATACAGTTTTCCCCCTCTATATTATTCTCTGGATATCCACCAATCTTTGTCAGTCTTATCCTTCCATTTGATTTTATCGATCTAACCATAGCCCCCAAAGTATCTATATGAGCTGCTAATAGTAATGGATTACCTTCTCCACCTAAGTCAGTGAGAAAAGCACCTTTATTGGTGATCTCATATTTAAATCCCAGATTATCAAATTCTCTTTTTAAATACTCTATAACTTTTTTGGTGTAGCCAGTAGGACTAGGAATTTTACACAATGATATAATCTGTTCTACTGCATAGTCGAAATATTCTTCCATTTTAGAACCCCCTGTTTAAAATTTTTGCTCTATAAACATTTCTCATTAATATTGTAGAAGTTACATTTCCAACTCCTCCTGGAACGGGAGTAACATCACAAATTTTTGAAATTGTTTTTTTTGCATCTCCAACTAATTTACCGTTTTCAACATTTATTCCTACATCAATAACTTTTTGTCCTTTTGATACAAAATCCTCGTTCAAGTATTCAGCAATACCTATAGCTATAATTATAGCATCTGCAGATTTTGTAATTTCTTTTTGACCTTTGGTCTTTGAATTTATCAAAGTTAAAGTTGCGTCCCTTCCTTTTTTCTGTAAAAGAATCGAAATAGGTTTACCAACAGTATAAGATCTACCCATTAAAGCAATTTTTTTACCTGTTATGTTCAAATTATCCTCTAATATTTTGACCGCTGATTCTGCAGTACAAGGAATGAAGTATTCATCTTCGTAAAACATTGCTGCTATGTTATGATAGCTGATCCCTTCTATATCTTTTTTAGGGTTTATCAATTTTGCAACTTGTTTATCGTCATAATCTTTTTTCAAAGGTTTTGCTATAAAAAGTGCATCAACAGAAATATCTTTGTTGTATTTTTTTATATCCTCATAAAGGTTATCTGATTTGATATACTCAAAATCTATACCATATTTTTTTGCTATTTCTGCTTGTGAATTTAGGTAAGCTTTAATCGAACCGTTTAATTTTGTAGTTAAACTTAGAAGCTTTGGTTTTTCTGTTTTACTTTTCAGATATTCAATTTCTTTTTCAACTTCTTTAACAGTGTTCTCTACATCTATTACCATCTATTTTTTCACCCCAGATATTATATTATGATAAACCTTTTATATTTCCTTCGTTATCTATATCAAGATTAACAGCATTCGGTATTTTTGATAAACCAGGCATCCTCATTATCTCACCAGATAACGCAACAATAAATCCAGCACCTGCAGAAAGCTCGAAATCTCTTATAGTAAACTCATATCCACTTGGCGCTCCTAATTTCTTTTTATCATCAGAAATAGATGATTGTGTTTTTGCTATTATAATAGGTAAATGATCAAAACCATATTTTTCAAAAAATTTTATCATTTTTTTAGCTTGTAGAGTAAATTCAACATTGCCAGCTCTATATATTTTTGTCGCTATCTTTTCGATTTTTTCTTCTATATCATCTTCAGGGTTGTAAATTGGTTTGAATTTAGTATTTGAATTTTCAACAGTTTTTACTACTTTTTCGGCTAAATCAATCGTACCATCTGAACCTTTTAGAAAGGCTTCATTAACACTCACTTCTACTCCCATATCTTCAGAAAAGTTTTCGACCATTTGGATTTCTTCTTCGGAATCAGAATCAAATTTATTGATCGCAACTACTACTGGGATATCGTATTTTCTCATATTTTCTATATGAACTCTCAAGTTTTCTAAGCCTTTTCTTAGATGGTATATACTTTCTTTTTTTAATTCCTTTAAAGACATTCCACCATGATATTTTAATGCTCTTACAGTTGCTACAATAACCACTACTTTTGGATCTAAGCCATAGTTTGGACTAACGAAGTCTAAAAACTTTTCAGCTCCCAAATCTGAGCCAAACCCGGCTTCTGTAACTGTATAATCTGACATTTTAATTGCCATTTTTGTTGCTATTATTGAATTAGTTCCATGTGCGATATTTGCAAATGGTCCACCGTGAATAAATGCTGGTGTTCCATCTATGGTTTGAACTAAATTTGGATTTAGGGCATCTTTTAAAATCAAAGCTAAAGCTCCTTCAATTTTAAGATCACCTATTGTTATTGGTTTTCTATCCATATTTCTTGCTATTACTATTTTAGATAATTTTTCTTTTAAATCATCAATGTTTTCAGATAAACATAAAACGGCCATGATCTCTGAGGCGGCAGTAATGATAAATCCATCTTCTCTAACTAAACCATTAGTTTTTCCACCAAGCCCAACAACAATATTCCTCAAGGCCCTGTCGTTCATATCGAGAGCTCTTTTCCAAAATACTTGAGTTGAATCTATTTCTAAATCATTTTTAAATTTTATATGAGAGTCTATTACAGCACTAACCAAATTATGAGCCGTTGTAATTGCATGAATATCTCCAGTAAAATGAAGGTTTATGTCTTCCATTGGTAATACCTGTGAATAGCCTCCACCTGCTGCACCACCTTTTATTCCCATTACTGGTCCCAAGGAAGGTTCTCTCAAGGCAACGATTGATTTTTTCCCCATTTTATTTAACCCCATGGAAAGACCAATGGAAGTTGTTGTTTTACCTTCTCCGGCTGGGGTTGGCGTTATTGCAGTAACCAAAATTAGATTTCCGTCTTTGTTATCTTTTATTTCTTCATAATACCTCGAAGACACTTTTCCTATATATTTTCCATAAGGATTTAAGTATTCTTCTGGTATGTTTAGTTGTTCTGCTATTTTCTCGATCTTTTCAAGTTTAGCTTCTTTTGCTATTTGTATATCTGTTTTCAAAAATATCCCTCACTTTCTAATTTTTTATTTACTAATTAATATAATAGAACTTTTAGCATCTACCATATATTTTAAATCAACTTTAACGGGTTTATCAAGGATATCATTAGGTGAATTTTTAGACGTATCTGCTATTAAATACCATGATTTATTTTTAAGGCGTGGCAATTCAAACTCTAAGGGTTTTGTATAAGAATTTAAAGCAACATATACATCATTATCTATTAAATGCTCTGGATCCAAAAAATCTTCACCGCTAACCATATAAGCAAGAGTGTGGGAATCATAACTAAAATCTGGACTATATGGCTTTACACCATGCCATGTAACATCAGCTATTCCATCTCCTGTATAATCTTGTCCGGTGAAAAAATGTTCTCTTCTTAAACAAAAATGATCTTTTCTAAATTGTATGATCTTTTTATAAAAATTAAGTATATCTTTATTCTTTTTTTCCAAAGACCAATCAACCCAAGTAAGTTCATTATCATGACAATAAGCATTGTTATTTCCATTTTGTGATCTTAAAAGTTCATCACCCATAAGTAACATCGGAGTTCCCTGTGAAGTCATAAGTATCACCAAAAAATTCTTAATCTGTTTTTTTCTTAAATTTAGTATACCAATGTCATCTGTGTTTCCTTCAATACCATGGTTGAAAGAAAAGTTATCGTTTGTCCCATCATTATTATTTTCACCATTCAAATAATTGTGTTTTCTATTGTAAGAAACCAAATCCCACATTGTAAAACCATCATGAGCAGTAATAAAGTTAACACTATTTGTTGGGTTCCTTCCGTCTTTTTTAAATAAATCAGGACTTCCGGCTATTCTTGTTGCTAAATCTCCGACTTGTCCTTTATCTCCTCTAACAAATTTTCTTACCGTGTCTCTATATTTACCATTCCATTCAGCCCAACCTGTAGGAAATTCTCCTACGTAATAACCCCCTGCAGCATCCCAACCTTCTGCAATTAGTTTTGAACCAGAAATTATTGGGTCATCAGCAATGTCTTTCAAAAGAGATAAATCTCCTATCCAGTTTCCATTAGAATCTCTACCCAAAATTGCAGCTAAATCAAATCTAAAACCATCCACATGCATATCTTTTACCCAATATCTTAGTGAATCAGTTATCATTTCTTTTACAACAGTATGAGAGCAATTTAAAGTATTACCAGTGCCAGAATAATTTGCATAATAGCGCTTGTCTTTTTCTAATATATAATAAATTTCATTATCAATTCCTCTAAAGGATATTGTTGGGCCATAATGATTTCCTTCACCAGTATGATTATATACAACATCTAAAATAACTTCCATATTTCTTTTGTGGACTTCTTTAACAAAGTTTTTAAATTCAAAGACTTGTTCTCCTAATCTTAACCCTGTAGTATAATTTCCAGTAACAGCAAAAAAATTTAAGGGGTTATATCCCCATACATCTTTTAATTTTTCACCAGTTTTAGGATTTTTATTTATATTAGAATCTGGATTAAATTCAAAAACAGGCATCAATTCAAGTGAAGTAACTCCCAGATTTCTAAGATAATCCAATTTTTCAATTAAGCCATTAAAAGTTCCTCTATTTTCAACCCCTGAATTTGGATTCATTGTAAATAACCTTACATGCATTTCATATATTATAGTATCATTAAACTTTATTCTTGGATTTTTTATTCCTTCCCAATTATAATTTTTATCTTCTACAATAATACTTTTACAAGAACAACTTGAAGAATTTTTATTTGAAAACGTTAAATCGTTTTCAGTTGATTTATCATATCCATATATTTGATGTTCGCTAAAATCGTAAGTTCCTGATACAGCAATTGAATATGGATCAATAAGAAGTTTGTTTTTATTAAATTTTTTCCCTATTTTTGGATTGTATTCACCATCAACTCGCCATCCATAATATGTCCTATCTTTAATATTTTTTATATATACATGCCATATATCTCCTGTTTTATTATCTTCTTTATCTAATTCATAACTGAAAAAAGGTTTTTCATCATAAAAATTTTCATATAACTCTAAAATAACTTTACTTGCATTTCTTGAAAAAAGCCCAAAATTAACCCCCCCATCCATAAATTTAGGGCCAAAAATTGGCTTTCCTATTTCAATTTTTAGTTTTGCCATAATATCACCTCATATAAATTATACATGAATGGCACATTTTTTAATAATTTTTTTAATATGAAAAAAATTATGCTCGTTCAAGTATTATATAATAACAAAAAATGATATAATTATTTAGGGAGGTGTTATTAATGTTTAATTTATTTAAAAAAGTCAAAGATAGAATATCTAAGAATGGAGATTTTTATAATGAAGGGAAAAATATAGTTGTATACTTTAAATGTGATAATTGTGGAGAAAAATTTAGAACTCATTTAAGAAGAGGATACGATTTTTCAAGAGATTATGAAAATGGTGGTTATGTTATAAACAAAGAATTTGTAGGTAGCAAATGTTATAAAAAAATTAATTTAACTGCTAATTTTAATGAGGGTTATAAAGTTTTAAATTACGAATTGACTGGAGCAAAAGTTATTTCAAAAGAAGAGTGGGAAAATGAGTAATAATAAGGACAAAAGTATAAATGCATTTGAATATAGACCTGTTAGACCTTTTATACAAATACCTGAAAAGGTTTTAATGTACATATTACAGTTAACACCAAGTTCTTTTTCAAAAGTCTATTTATATTTATATAATATTAGTTATGGAGCGGGAAAGAATTATAACGTTATGTATACTTCTGTAAGGGAGATTGCAAGAAACCTAAATATATCTGTTGGAAGAACACATAATGCAATCTCATATTTTAAAAAGTTAAATGGATTAGTTAAAATTGAATCAAAGGCTGTTATAGGTACCAAATTCAAGGTAAATGTTCCAGAATTTTCTTCTACGGGGAATTGGTACTTTACAGAACCTGAAATGGTGAGATATTTAATGATGAAAGAAAAATTAGTTACCTCAGACAAAATCGTTGAATCTAAAATAAAAAGATATAAAAGTGTCAGGGATTCACTAAAATTAGGGCTTTTTGATAAAGAATAATTATTTAAGCCCTTTTTCAGACAATCTTTGAGCATCAATCTTACTTAATAAATTTTTTAGATAAAGAGGATTATCCTTTTCTAACTTTTCATAGTAACCGTTTATAATTATTTCAGATACAATAAATTCACTAATTCTTGAACTTAAAAATTCAATCTTCGAAGTATCTTTAGCATACGCAGTTGTGAGAACAATTTTACTTAATTTAGCCAAAGGTGATTCTATCCCCGAAGTTATTGAAACTATATTTCTTGAATACTCTCTTATAGCTTCACTTAAAATCACTATATCTTTGGTTACTCCAGTATGAGATATAACAATAATGAGATCATTAGAATTTAAAGTGGGAATTATTGAGTTCATCATATGTGTATCGCTATAATATAAAGAATATTTGCCCAAAACATTCAACTTTTTTGCGAAGTATTCACATACAAAAGATGAACTGCCTACTCCTAAAAAGAAAACTCTTTCTGTTTCATAAATTTCGTCTATAACTCTTTGTAAATCATCATAATTAAGCAAGTTTAAAGAGTCTTCAATTAAGTTGATGTTATTTTCAACAATTATTTTTGCATAACTTGGAATGTTATCATCCATATTTCTTTTTTTCTTTTTGAAAGATAATTCTTGAGTCAACTTAATTTTAAAGTCATTATAACCAATAAAACCTATCTTCCTAATAAACCTATAAACTGTCGAATCACTAATTCCAATATTTTTTGCCAATTCTGAAATAGTTGAATTTATAACAGTTTCAGAGTTATTTATAATATAGTCAGCAATTTCTTTTTCTTTTAATGATAAGCTATCATATATTCCTTTTATATATGTTTTAATCATGATTATCTACCCCATTTGATGAAATTATTTTTCACTAATATTATATAATAAAAATATATTTTTTTATAATTAATTTATTTATGTTTATTTTTAATAAATAACCGATAACATTACTGTGAGGTGATTATATGGATTTTTTAAACATTAATTCTAATTTAATAAAAAATTTCAACAGTACCATAAAAAGTGAAGAAAACAATAAAGTAAAAGCAAAGGTTCTTTTTGCTAATAAAGACTCTTTAATAGTAAATTATAGGGGGAAAGTCCTTTTATTAGAAAACAAATCTAATGTACCACTAAAACCAGGTATGATTATATATTTATCTTTTGATCAAGTACAAAATAATTCAAAAAATCAAATATTAACTAAAGCTCTGGGACAGATTGTTGAAAATATGTTCAATTTGAGTTTGATGATTAATGACAGCCCAATGAATTTTGATATAGAATTAACCAATATTCCAGATAACAAAAAAGCATCTTTTATAAAATGGTTGAGTGATTTTTTCACTACTTTAGACAAAAATATACCTGAAAAACCAGCTAATAGCGTGCCATCACTTTCAAATGATAAAATAAAATTTATTTTAAAAAATATAATTGAAGATATAGGTAAAAATTTTACAAAAAATAAATCTATAAATCCAGATCCTATACAGTTTGCAAAAAATATAGCTAAGAAACTCTTTTCGTATTTCCAAAATAAAACCAGTACAAATACTTATAAAAATATATCTAATGAAAATATTTTTCAAAAAAATAACTTTACCACATCTAAAAATAATCTCAATGAGAAAAAAAACTTTTCTAAAAATCAAACTTCTGAAATTAAGCCTAATATTATTGATCAAAAAAAAGTCAATAGTTCTTCAAATAAAGCAATTAACAACCTTCAAAATATTAAAGAATTTAATAGAGAATTATCCAAAAAATCTAATGATGAGATGATAAAAAATAATTATACCAATAAGCCTTTAAACAACAAAAAAATCATAACTCTACTAAAAACTGATAGTTCAAACAATGATAAGATCTTAAGAACTAATAATTTAAAAAATATTTTTGACAATTTTATAAAAAGTAATGACAAATCAAAAAATATTTTCTTAATTTCTAATAGTAAAAATTTTAATAAAACTTACATGGATTCTTTAACAAAATTTTTAATGAATTTTCAAGATAAGAATGAAAAAATTTTTCTTAATAAATCTAATTTTTTATTACAATCAAAAAATAACAAACCGAGTATAAAGCCACTCATACCAAAACAAAAACCAAATTTTATACTTAATATTAATCCAAAAATAATTTTAAAAACTACTATAAAAAACGAACCATTTCTATTAAAAAATCTAAATGGAAAAAATCCAATTATCAAATCTGATAAACCTATAAATAAAATATTCGTCAATTTTGAAAATTTTACTAAGAGTGAAAAGGTTGAATATTCAATAAAAGAATTTTTTCAAAAACTATCAAAAAATATACAAAAGCAAAATATAACTACAAAAAATATGAAAAATATAATAGTAATAAGGGCAGAAATACCTAATCAATTAGCAAAACCAATCAAAAACAATTTTAATTTATTATTTAATCATGATACCTTAATAAATATAGATAAAAACATTAAGGAAATTGTAGATTCAATAAGTCAAAAAGATAACTCATCTTCCAATCAAAATAATGTTTTGTTTAACAATGTAATAGATAAAGCTATTTCAGCCTATCAAAACATGGAAGGAATGAAAAATATTAGTGATACGAGTTACATGATGTTTAATATGTTTGGTTTACCTGTTTATCTTTCTTTTAACAAAGAAGAAATTGTTCAAAATGAAAATAAAAAGAGCTCAAAAACTTATGGAAAAATTAGACTAATATTACCAACAGAATCATTTGGAGTTACTGATATTAATTTATTTGTAAATGAGAGAGATGCCTTTGTAAATATAAAGATGCAAAAGAATACAGAGATATTTGAAACCGAAATTGAGAAATTGAAAAAGAATATAGAAAGCCATAACATCAATTTAAATTCATTATCAATAAAACAAGATACAGAACTTATCAATATTGAAAAAGAGATTTCTGTCTCCTAAAAGAATAATTTTTTATATGAAAAATTATATTTCGTTCAAGTATTGATGAATTTTATAAGAAATCCTAATTTTAAGTATTTTATCCAAATAAATGTTATTAAAACGATAAATTTACCCCTTATTGCTATTATTTTTATACAAAAAAAGTGTTATAATTAATATAGAATACAATGAGAGGTGATTCAGTTGATTTTTGAAGATCTTGGAATGCATTATGAAGTTCACGGTGAAGGAGAACCATTGATTCTTTTGAACGGTATCATGATGAGTGCTTTAAGCTGGAAAGATCATGTCCCTAAATTTAAAGAAGGATACCAAATTATCACGTATGATATGAGAGATCAAGGGCAATCCGCAAGGTTAGAAGAAGGATATACTATTGATGTTCATGTAGAAGATTTAAAGAAACTCTTGGATTATTTGAAAATTGATAAAGTAAATTTATTAGGTGTTTCTTATGGCTCACAAGTAGCTTTGTTATTTGTTTTAAAATATCCTGAAAGAGTAAATAGGATGATTTTACCAAATGCAACTGACTATATTGATAACTATCTTCAAGCAGTTGGAGAAGTTTGGAAAATTGCAGCTAGATCGTATGATGGTGAAAAATTTTTTGATTTAGCTCTTCCCTTTATTTATTCAAGACCTTTTTATGATACTAATTTGGAATGGCTTTTAAATCGAAGAAAAATGTTTAAAGAGACCCTAACAAAACCATGGTTTGATGGATTATATAGGTTAGCATGTTCAAACGCCGATTATGATGTTAGAGATAAAATATCCAAGATCGATAAAGAAGTTCTTTTTATATCTGGTGAAGAAGATATCTTAACTCCTCACAGTCATATGATGGAAATGCATGAAAAAATTGAGAACTCCACTTTGATAAAATTAAACGGAACTGGACATGCACTATTTTTCGAAAAACTTAACGATTTCATGGAAATAATAAATGATTTTTTGTAATATTAAAAGGCGGATAATTTAAAAATTATCCGCCTTTAATTTTTTATTTATTTTTTAATTCCATTTGTAATATATATTTTAAGTTCTTTAATAATCATTTTTTCATCATCTATTTTTTGTAAGAAAAATTTTTCAATACCCATGTAATGAGATATACCCATCAAAATATTTGATACAAGAATATCAGCATCATATTTTATATTTACCAAATTTTTCAAATAACCTTTTTCAAAACTTTCATAATAATCTCTAACGTCTTTATTTACCACAAATTCTGCTTCTCTTACAATTTCATAGTAATTCTTGTTTTCAGAGAAAAACTTCAAAAATAGATAGATACCTCTTAACTCTCTTTCAAGTCGATTTTTAGAAAATTCTGAATTTTTAGTAATGAATCTTCTCGTTAATTTACTAATTTTTTTAACTATAGTGGATAAAAATTCTTCTTTTGAATTAAAGTAAATATAAAATGTTCCAATTGCATATCCAGCTTCTTTAACTATATCGTAAATATTAACATTATAATAACCCTTACTTCCAAACAACTGAATTCCAGAGTTCAATAATCTGTTTCTTGTATCGTCTCTCTCTTTTTTATCTACATTTACTAATTCTTTATTAAAAACACTTTCAAAATTTACCTCATCATTATAAAATATTCCATTCAATATTATATCTTTTAATTGTTCTTTCTGATATTCTTTTCCATTAAAAAGGTTTCTAATATTAATAAATCTGACTGCACCAGCAATATATAAATATTCTGCTTCTGAAATATCCCTATTAAAAATTCTTGAAATGCCTGTTATGTAGATTCTTCTCAATCTTTTTTCATATTCAGGAAATCTATACTGAGCTTCTCTATAGATGGTAATTTGCTTTTTATACTTTAAAGAACTTTCAATTACTATATCTAAGAATTTATTCAATCTATCTTCTATAGTAACACCTCTTATTGAATTAAATTCTCTATCAAAAAATTTTATTAATTCATTTAGTTGATATTCGAAAATTCCTTTTTTATTTTTAAAATATCTATAAAAAACTCCATTAGACACTCCTGCTTCTCTACAAATTTCAGCTACAGATACTGTTTCAAACCATTTTGAGGAAAATAAATCTCTCGAGGCATCTATCAACTTTTCTAAAGTCTTAGTTCTTCTCTTTGACATTTAAATGGCTCCTTTTAAGCTAAAAAACTAGTTAATTCCTTTTTAAATAATTCTGGATCTTCTATTATTATTGAATGCCCTACATGGTCAAAATATTTTAATTCGCCATTTAGAACTTCTAATGTTTTTTCTGCCATGTCCCTTGTTATTAATAAATCTTTTTTACCAACAAAGAATAACACAGGATTTTTAAATTTTTTAGCTAAATCAGAATAATCATACGATTCTAATGCCCTTGCATTTTCTGTAAAACATTTTGGATTCATTAATAAGCCTTCATTTGTTAATATATTCAGCATTTTTCTGTCTTCAGCTGTGGGCATAATAGATTTTAAGGATGTTTTTAAAAGTGTTTTACTCGTTTTTAGTAATTGCAATCCGTTATAGTTTTCTTCAGGAGTATTTAACCCATCAATAGGTGCTGAATCAACTAAAACTAATTTTTTAACCATATCTGGATTATTATATGCGAGTGATTGAGCAACAGCTCCTCCTAAGGAATGAGCAACTATATAAGCACTCTCAATATTTAATTTTTCCATAAATTCTTTAACATATTCTGCGTAAGTATCGATGTTTATTTCTTCTATTCTATCTGAATGCCCAAAATTAGGAAGATCTAAGGCGTAAGTCTTATATCCTTCTAAATCATTTACTTTATCAAACCATCTATGCGATCCATAGTTCCCATGTATCATTATAACAGGTTCGCCTTCTCCTTTAACATTATAGTAAAGATCTTTACCTTTAACATTAACTTTTCCAGTTGGAAAAGACTTTCTCTTCCACAAAATTCTGCTTAGAGCTACAAACGGTCTTTCAAAGTATTTGTAATATCCCATCATTATTCCATATATTAATCCTCTTGGGAAGAACAAAACAAATATAATTAACAATGAACCAAAAATTATGGACATAGGTATATCAGTTCTTGAGAATAAGAAAGGCATACCTGTTATTATAACAGCACCAACTAATCCACCATCAACAGAAGCTAAGCCGCCAATAACAATCATTGCTAAAATATTAAGAGAAGCATTTAATCCAAAATCACTTGGGCCTATATAACCAATTGTATGCGCGTATAAAGTACCTGCAATTCCTCCATAAACCGCTGAAACAACAAAAGCTTCGAGTTTAACAAAAGAAATTCTCTTACCAAAAGATCTTGATGCATATTCACTATCTCTAATCATTTGGTATGAAATACCATTCGGAGACTTTATTAATTTTGTTGCTATAAAAGAAAGAACTACATAAAAAGCTAAATTTAATATATACATCCAAAAATCATTTGGCAGAATATCAGGAATATTTCTAAGCCCTATATGACCTCCAAAAATATCAAAAGAAGCTATTAATTGCTCTACTGTTATACCAAAAGCCATTGTAGCTATAGCCAAATAAAAACCTTTCAGTCTTAAGGCTGGTAATGATATTATTACACCAAGGACAGCAGAAAGAACTATAGCTATAATTAAGTTTAAAATAAAAGGTGTACCAAAGTTTATTGATAAATAAGACGTTGTATAAGCTCCTATGGCCATAAATGCAGCATGACCTATAGATATCTGACCAGTATAACCCATCAATATATTTAATCCCATTGAAGCTATACCCCATACTAACACTGTAGATAATATCATCAAGAAAAATGATTGATTTATAAATACTACTCCCAATAAAAGTCCAGCTATTAATAAAAGTATTGATTTTTTCATACTCAGACTCTCCCTTCAAATTTAGATCCAAAGAGGCCTGTAGGCTTAACAACAAGCACTACTATAATTAATATTAGGATAATAGATAATTGATAGTCTGGTGATATGTAATATCCAACTAATTTTTCCATAATACCAAGCAAAAGTCCACCAGCAATAGCACCAAATAAGTTATAAAAACCACCTAATACACCTGCTGTGAAACCATATAGTTGATAATTAGTCATCATCTGTGGATGAACATAAGTTCTAGGTGCAGCTAAAACAGCAACCAATGCTGCTAATGAAATACCAATTCCCCAAACTAATGCATCTACTTTATTTATATTAATACCAACTACAGAAGCTCCAACTTCATCCTGTGATCTCGCTCTTATAGCTGTTCCTAACTTAGTAAATTTAAGGAACAATGCCAATGCAACAGTAACTGATAAGGCAATTACCATATTAACCAAATCGTTTAGAGGTAAAACTAATAAATTATCTCCTAAATTCATTAGAAATGGGGCACCTTCTGCAATTTGCGGAAATTGTTGGTAATCAGTTCCCCAAATTATTATGGAAAGACCTTCGAAAATCATCAACAAACCGAGAGTTATTATGATCATAGCAGCATGAGAAAGATGTTTAACTGGTCTCATTAAAAATCTTTCTATTAATTGAGCTAAGATAAATCCAAATATTAAAGCTCCAATTATTGCTATGAACAAATTTTGTGTCCATGAATATACTGAAAATGCGAAAAATGCTGCCATCATACCAGATGATCCATGGGCAAAATTCATTACAAACACTGTTTTAAATATTAAAGCAATACCAAAAGCCATCAATCCATAAAGAGCACCCTGAGGTATTCCTAATAATACATTTTGTATAAATGCCATCAAATCACCCCTATATTCCTAAATACGCTTTTTTAACTGATTCATCATTCAATAAATCTTTAGCATTTCCTTCAGTTGCTATCTTACCTGTTTCTAATATATAAGCTCTATCACTTATTTTTAGTGATCTTAAAGCATTTTGTTCAACAAGTAAAATTCCAACTCCTGTTTCCTTTAACTGAACTAAAACATCAAATATCTCGTCAGTTATTAGAGGAGCTAATCCCAAAGAAGGTTCGTCTAACATCAAAATCTCTGGAGAGCTCATTAACGCCCTTCCAACTGCAAGCATTTGTTGTTCTCCTCCAGATAACGAACCAGCTTGTTGTCTCTTTCTTTCTTTTAAAACTGGAAATAGGTCATAAACCTTTTCAAAGTTTTCTTTCTCATTACCTCTGGCAAAACTTCCCAATTTTAAATTCTCTTCTACCGATAATTGAGGAAAAACTCTTCTGTCTTCAGGAGCTAAAACAAGCCCTTTTTTTACTTTTTCTTCAGTAGAAGCCTTACTCAAATCTTCTCCTTGAAAATTTATTTTTGATGTAGATTTTACTATTCCCATAGTGCCAAAAAGAGTAGATGTTTTTCCAGCTCCATTAGCACCAAGAATGCTAACAATTTCACCTTTATCTATTTTAAAGGAAATATCTTTCACAGCGCTAACGTGTCCGTAATTTACTTTTAAATTCTCTACTTTAAGCATTTTCACTCTCCCCCAAATAAACTTTTATTACTTCTTCATTATTTCCAACCTCTTCAGGAGTTCCTTCAGCAATTTTTTCTCCGAAACTCATTACAGTAATTCTATCTGAAATTTTCATAACCAAATTCATATCATGTTCAACCAACAAAATTGTTTTTCCTTGATTTTTTAAAAGTCTCATAATATCTCTTATTTCAGAAGTCTCGTTATGATTAAGCCCTGCAGCAGGCTCATCAAACAACAATAATTTTGGATTGGATACTATAGCTCTAGCTATTTCTACTCTTTTTAAAATTCCATAAGATAACGATGCTGGATAAGAACTCAACCTATTCTTTATTTGTAATAACTCAGAAATTTCCAGTATTCTTTCTCTAGCTTCTGATTCAAAATGTGATCTATTTTTTGAAAAAAGGTAAAATATATTTTTGTCATAATTATGTATATATCCGGACAAGATATTATCATAAACGTTCATTCCGCTAAACAACTGAAGATTTTGGAATGTTCTACTAATTCCTTTATATATAATTTGTTCTGGCCTTAAATCCATGAGAGAATTTTCTTCATATGACACACTTCCCTTAACAGGTTGGATAACTCTTGTAATTACGTTAAACAGAGTTGTTTTACCCGCTCCATTGGGTCCTATAAGCGAATGAATAATTCCTTTTTTCACATTCATTGTCATATCTTTTACAGCTATTAAACCACCAAAGGATACCGTAACATTTTTAACTTCTAACATCTATTATTACACCCCTTTAAAAAAGCGGGGAAATTTATTCCCCGCATTATTTAAATATTGTTAATATTCCATGTAGTAAAGCCAATCAGTAAATCTCTCAAATACACCGTCTTTAACTTCCAGTATGTACATAGAATCTTTACCAATTCTTGAGATATCTTTGTTTGACCCTTCAAAGTCGTAATAAGTTATTCCAGAAGCAATATCTCCTTGCCAATCATCGAAGGTTTCTAATGCATTTACCAATGATTCTCTAGTTAAGTTGTCTCCAGCTCTTCTTACTGCTTCTGTAAATGTTTCAGCAGCGATTAAACCAGCAACAGCGTATGCATTAGGAATTTCTCCGTTGTTGTATTTACCATAAATTTCTAATGCTGGAGTTTCTGGATCTGTGAAGTCTACGTCAACCCATGCCATTGATTTTACACCTTCTGCAGCATTTCCTAACAATTGAATAAAAGAAACACTTGCATTTGCATAAGAAGTAACATATTCAACATCTCTTAATCCATATTGTTTAGCTTGTTTTATAAAGTTTGGAGCTTGTGTTCCATAAAGCATAACACCGATTGCTTCTGGTCTGTTTGAAATTAATCTTGTAACTTCTGCAGAAAAATCTTCAGCTGTTGGATTTACAGGAATAAAAGTTGCATCTATTCCTCTTGACTCTAATAATTCTTTTGCTGCTTCTCTGAACTCTTTACCATCATCAGCATTTCTGTAAACAATTGCAATCTTTGTGTAACCAACGTCAGCAAAATAGTTTGCTACGATATTTCCTTCAACTGTGTAGTTTGGTTGAACTGGGAAAATAAATTCTTTTGGTGGGAAACTTAATAATGATGTACCTGATCCTTGATAAACAAATGGAACTTCATTTGAATTCAAGTAATCCATTACAGCTAATACACCAGGAGTTCCTAATCCACCAACGATAGAAAATACTTCATCGCTTTCGACTAATCTTTTTACTTCAACAGTAGTTTTAGCTGGTGTGAATTGGTCATCAGCAACTAATAAGTTGATTTTTCTTCCGTTTACTCCTCCATTATCGTTTACCCAATTAAAGTATGCTTCCATACCTTTTGTCATTGGTTGACCGATAAATGAAATAGGACCAGATAAAGCTTGGAAAGAACCAATTAATATTTCATCATCTGTTACTCCAACTTCAGCGAAAAGTCCTACTACCATGAGTAAAGCTACCAAAAGTGTTAATACCTTTTTCATAAGATCACCCCTTATTTTATATTACGTACTACAACTGCAGTACCCATGCCTCCCCCGATACAGAGAGAAGCCAATCCAATTTCTTTTCCTTGTTTCTTCATTTCGTGCAATAAAGTTACTATAATTCTATTTCCAGAAGCTCCGATTGGATGCCCTAATGCAATAGCTCCTCCATTTACATTAGTTCTTTCTATAAACCAATCTTTTGATTTTCCGTATTCATCACCAAGCTCTTTGATGACTCCCAGTGATTGTGAAGCAAAAGCTTCGTTTAACTCTATTAATTCTATATCATCTATAGAAATATTGTTTTTACTTAGAACATTTTTAATTGCTGGTACTGGCCCTAATCCCATGTATGCAGGATCTACACCAGCTTCATCATACGCAATTAACTCAGCTATAGGTTTTAAATTGTATTTTTCAACAGCATCTTCTGATGCTAATATTATACCACTTGCCCCATCATTTATACCAGAAGCGTTACCAGCTGTAACAGAGCCATCTTTTTTAAATGCTGGTCTTAATTTCCCTAAACCTTCAACTGTTGCATTGAATCTTGGATGTTCATCAGTATCAAAAACAATTGTACCTTTTCTTGTTTTTATTTCATAAGGAATTATTTCGTCTTTAAATCTTCCTTCTTCAATAGATTTTTGGGCTCTATTTTGAGAATTAACTGCAAACTCATCTTGTTCTTCTCTGGTTATACCATGTTTTTCAGCAATGTTTTCAGCAGTCACACCCATATGGTAGTTGTTAAATACATCTGTTAATCCGTCTAAAATCATATGGTCATATATTTTTTGATTTCCAAATTTACTTCCAAATCTATTTTTAGCATCGATTAACAGTGGAGCTTGAGACATGCTCTCCATTCCTGCAGCAACTACTATTTCTGCATCTCCTACTTTAATATCTGTAGCTCCAATCATTACAGATTTCATCCCACTTCCGCAAAGCATGTTTACTGCATAAGCTGGTTTGCTTTCTGGAATTCCAGCATATAAAGCTACTTGCCTTCCTGGCCCCATTCCTTGGCCTGCTTGTAAAACATTTCCAACTATTGTTTTATCTACATATTCTGGTTTTACATTAGCTTCTTCTAAAATTGTTTTTACAACATGAGCCCCTAATTTTGTGGCTGGTTCATTTTTTAGTGTTCCACCAAATGTTCCTATAGCAGTTCTTTTGGCGGCAACTATGTATACTTTTCTCAAAGCAATTCCTCCTTTATAATATGTAACCAATTTCCTTTGCTTCTCGTTTCAATTGTTCTCTGTAATTCGGATGAGCAATGCTAATCAATAATTTAACTCTTTCAGATAAACTTTTACCTCTTAAATGTGCTACCCCAAATTCTGTTACTACATAGTCTACGTCATGTCTTGGCACTGATATTGTAGCACCTTTTGGGTGAGCAACGGTGATTGTAGAAATTTTTCCATTTTTAGCTGTTGATCTTAGAGCAATTATACCTTTTCCATTTTTACTTTTTATAGCTCCTCTATGCGTGTCAAGTTGTCCACCAGTTCCAGAAAATTGTCTAGCCCCTATTGCTTCACTAACTACTTGTCCTTGTAAATCAACAGAAATAGCAGTATTTATTGAAATCATGTTATCATTTTGAGCTATTACATAAGGATCATTAACATAATGACCTTTCATAAACCATACACCCGGATTATCATTTAACCACTTGTACATTCTCTTAGAACCTAAAGCAAAAGCGCAAACTGATTTACCTCTCCAAAGAGTCTTTTTGGTGTTGTTAATTGCTCCGCATTCAAAGAGATCTATCATAGATTCTGTAAACATTTCTGTATGAACTCCAAGATCTTTTTTATTGTCCAAAAGTTTTGCAACAGCATTAGGTATACCACCTATACCAATTTGAATAGTAGAACCATCTTCAACTAAATCAGCAATGTATTGAGCAATTGTTTCTTCTGTTTCTGTCGGTTCCACAGCAGGTAGTGTAGGAACTTCCCAACTGTTTTCAACTACAGCATCTGCTTGGTTTATGTGTATTCCTGTTTCACCATGGAGAAAAGGCATTTGATCATTAACCTCAAGTATAACTCTATCGGCTTGTTCAAAAACTTCCATTTCATAAACATTAGAAATTCCTAAACTGAAAAAACCATTATCTTCATGCATTGGTGAAACAGTTCCCCAAAAAACCAATGTTCTGCCTTCATTCTTCTCGGCAACTAATTTATCTGTTCCAGCCATGTGAAGATTATTTGGAATATAGTCTACTGTTTTAAGCCCATTTTCCCTTGCTTTCCTTGTTGGAGGGCTAAAAAACCATGAGTGATTAACCATCTTTCCTTCGTACTCTTTATTTTCGAAAAAAGGATATTCTTTCATATCTAAACATGTTAAAACTCTTAATGAATCAAAATGGTCTTTATATTTATGAACATTGCTTAAAAAGCCTTGTGCTTCTGAAGCTGCTAACCCTACGACTACAGTAACTGTTTTTGGTAGTGATAATATTGCTTCTTCAATTGACTTTAATTTTTCGTTATATACGTTTTTCCACATACATTATCCCCTCGCAATTCTTATAATATTGTTCCTCCGTTTACGCTTAATACATGGCCTGTAATATATGACGCTTCATCTGAAGCTAAGAAAAATACTGCATCTGCTACTTCTGATGATTCTCCCATTCTACCTAAAGTTACTTTTTTAGTAATAGCATCTAATACTTTTTCAGGCATTTTTTCTGTCATAGGAGTTTTTATAAATCCAGGAGCTACAGCATTTACTCTAACATTTGCACCTTTTCTTGCAAATTCTTTAGCCCAAGTATATGTCATTGAAATAACTCCGCCTTTTGTTGCTGCGTAATTTGTTTGTCCAATATTTCCTCTTTCTCCAACTATAGAAGAAATATTAACAATGTTCCCTTCACCATTTTCAATCATTATTGGTGCAATGGCTTGAGTCATGTTGAAAACACCTTTAAGATTAACGTTTAAAACAAAATCCCAATCTTCTTCCGACATTTTTTGAATCAATGCATCTCTTGTAACTCCTGCATTATTTACCAACACATCTATTTTTCCATATTCATTTTTAACATTTTCTACAAATTCTTTAATTGAATTTCTATCAGTAACATCAAGAACATATCCTTTTACATTAGAAAATTCTTTCTCCACTTCTTTTAAAGCTTCTCCATTCATATCAATTGCATAAACTACTTTAGCCTCTTCATTTGCCATTTTAGTCACTATTGATAAACCAATTCCTCTTGCTCCACCTGTAACTACACAAACTTTACCTTTCATTCTATTCATGATTATGCCTCCTAATGTATTTTAATTTTTAATTAACCTTTATATTCTCCCCAATGAACATGAGCTGCAGCCCAAACAAAACCTATTCCTGCTCCAACCATTACTACATTATCTCCATCATGAAGTCTTCCTTCTTCAAGTGCTATTTTCAATGATAAAATTTGATCGTTCTGTCCAATATGACCATAATTTTGAAGATAAGTAGTTTGATCTTCATTTAGGTTAAATTCTTTAACAACTGCATCATGAGAAGATTTTTTGAAATGCAAAATAGCTAAATAGTCGATATCTTTATCGGTTTTATCAGATTCTGCCAAAGCTTCTCTGATTACAGAGTAGAAGTTAGGCATTGTTCTTTCACCAAGTTTTTGTTTAAAAGAGTCAACATCATCTATAACAAAATGCATTTTGTCTGTATCTTCAGGCTTCATTGGCCAATTTTTTGTTCCTCCAACTGGTACCACACAATCTTCAGAAAAATCACCGTCTCCTTTAAATGCAGTCCCTAAAATTACGTTCTTATTATAATCTTTTTTAAGAACCATAGCTGCACCGCCAGCTCCAAGATCAAACATAAAAGATGTTTCTGATACATTGTAATCTATTAAATCTCCATTTCTATAACCACTAACTAATAAAGCAGTCTTATACTTTTTATTTCCCAATAATAGTGATTTTGCTGTCTCCATACCAGCCATCATAGATCCACACATTGCTTCCATGTCAAAACCCCAAGCATTTTTTGCACCTATTTCATCGGCAACTTTCAAACTCGCTAACCAACAAGGATAGTCTTTATGCTGTGCTCCATTCCAAATTACTATGTCGATTTCTTCAGGATTGATTCCAGCATCTTCAATGGCTTCTTTTGCTGCTTGAATTCCCATATAACTTGTTGTATCTTTTTGACCAGGAATAGGTTTTTTTGTAACTCCAAATTTTTCTCTTATAACCCATTCTGGTATACCAGTTTTTTCAGCAATTTCATCTGATGTAATATAATTATCTGGAATATAAATTCCCATTCCCATTATTCCAACGTTCACTTTAAAATCACCTCTTTAATTAATCTAAATAAAAGAACAAATTATATTCTGAATCACTTCTCATTTTAATATATTTTAATATATTTTTCAAGAGCGATTTTTAATGGTTTAGAGATAATGAACTTTAATTATTATTAAATAGATTAATAAAATTAAAGATTAAGCATTTTTGAAATGATTCGGTTCTCATTATATTTCTCATAAAAAATAGAGATGGTTTACCATCTCTATTTGGTTAATAATAATATTTTATTAAACGCACCTTTAATTTTGTTAGTATTTTCAATTATTTTTGTAAAAGACATTAGTTTTTCGTGACTAAGATTATTCTTTATTAATGAATCAATTACCAAAACATCTAATAAATCACCAGTACCAAATTTATAAGTTAGTTCTTTCCCATTACTGGAATAAAATTTATTATTATAACAGAATCCTTTTAAATCCATTTTTAAAAGATCACATTTTTCATGGGTTATATTATTATTGTTAGAATTAGATATAAGAAAGTGGTTTTTCTTTTTATAATATTCATTTAATAAAAAATGTCTTGGCCCTGTATCTATAAAAATTATTCTATAATCTAATTCTAATATTCTGTTCAAAGATTTAGGATTTATCTCTGAGTTGACAAAAGCATATTCGGATAATTTTTTTGGAATATCAATCTCTAAATCATTATTTTTTCTTTGTACAGCAAATGGTTTTTCATTCTCACTTATAAAAACGTCCGATTTCCCATCATTTATTTTCAGATAATCGATATTTATATTATTTTTCTCAAATTCTTCATTTATTTTTGTTTTAAATAAATCATTACCTATATTGCCAATAAATCTAACATCATTATTCAATATAGATAATCCCAATGCGATATTGAATCCTGATCCTCCGGGAAAAATGTCAATGTTTTTTTCGTGAGGTTTTTCTCCATTTACATAAATATCTAAAAATATACCTCCGTAAACGTCTATCATTTTAAATTTTTATAAGATTATAATCTGTTGTACCTATTCCCATTTCTTCACCATAGCTTATTTGAATATACCCTTGAGAGTCCTCTCTCATTCCTACAAACTTGTCTTTTCCAGGCTCAAAATTAGATTTTAATTGTGATCCTTCAAAACCATGTTGATTATTTACAAGATCATAACAAGCTTTGTCCAATGCTATTGGGTCTTTAGAAGCTAATATTCCAATATCTGGAACTATTGGGGCATCTGACCAAGGTGCACAATCACAATCAGGAGTAACTTTCATAACAAAGTTTATGAATCCAACTTTATCTTTTTTATTTTTTATTGCTCCATAAGCATATTCTGTCATTCTTTCCATAAAACCTTTTACCTCAGTTTTCCAGTTAACTCCGATGGCGTCTTCAGGACAAACTTGCATGCACTCTCCACAGCCTATACATTTTCTTACATCAATTTGAGCTTTTCTATTAATCATTTGTATAGCATCTTCAGGGCAATTCATAAAACATGTTTGGCATCCAGTACAAAATTCTTTATCTACTTTTGGCCTCATAGAATGTTCTTGCATCTTCCCTACTCTTGGGGCACAACCCATAGCTAAGTTTTTTAAAGCCCCACCAAAACCCGCTAAATTATGGCCTTTAAAATGAGACATCACAATCATGCTATCAGCATTTTCAATATCTCTAGCGATTTTAACTGTTTTAAAATGCTTTTGATTTATTTCTACATCTGAAATATTTTTACTCAACATTCCATCAGCGATAATAATAGGGGCTCCAATAACAGAATAAACAAAACCGTGTTCTGTAGCAGTAACAAGATGATCTACAGAATTTTTTCTTTCACCTTTATACAAAGTATTTGTATCAGTAGCAAAAGGTTTACCTCCTGCTTCTTTTATTTTATCCACAACAGGTCTAACAAAAATAGGGTTAATAAAACCATCATTTCCCCTTTCGCCAAAATGAATTTTAATAGCGGTTAAATCGTTTTCGTCTATTAAATCAGCAAAACCAGCCCTTTCAAAAAGTTTTTTTATTTTATTAACTTTGTTATCTTGTGGTTTTCTTGCATTCAAATCTGCAAAATAAACTTCAGCTGCCATATTAACACCTCCAAGTATTCTAAATTAAACCATTATATATTATAATATATTTAATCAATATTTTATAGGGGGTATAATAAATGAATCTATACGATAATTTTTCAAAAATTTATAAAAAAGATTATTTAAAATTCAGCAAAAATATTGCGGATATTTTTCCATTTTTAATAAAAAATTACATAGAAAAATGCGATAGTATTCTTGATCTTGCTTGTGGTGAAGGTACTTTTTGTAGAGAATTAACAAAAAAAGGTTTTAACGTTGAAGGAGTAGATTTATCCAAGGGGCAAATAGATAACGCTAAAAAAAAATCTTTTGAAGAAAATCTCAATATAAAATTTTATGTCCAAGATATAATAAAATTTAAAATTGATAAGAAATACGACATTATAACCAGTTGGTTCGATTCTTTAAATTATATCATTGATAAAAATAATCTCAATAAAGTCTTTGAAAATGCTTATTATATGTTGAATGATGATGGAGTTTTTATGTTTGATATGAACACTATTCACGGATTGATTACTGTTTGGAATGACTTGCCTTATTATATTTTTGAAGATACAAAAGATTTATTTGAAGTTCATCAGTCTAATTATGATTACGAAAACAATTTAGCATACATGAAAATAAGTTTCTTCTTAAGACAAGGAAATAATCAATGGCAAAAATATGAAGAAGAACATGTTGAAAAAGGATATAAAAAAATAGAAATCAAGGATTTGTTGACTTCTGTTGGATTTAACGAAATATACTTTTATAGTAGTTTAAACCCTTTGTTACCTGATTTAGAAGAGTCTAATAGAATGTATGTAGTAGCAATTAAATAACTCTATTTTTATATGATTATATTTATTACTTTAACGTAAATAAAAATAAATATTTTTTTGCTATTTTATTATAAATTTACGATATTTTAACTTGATTAATGTTTTATTGTGTATTTTAATTTTATAACAGTTATATTATGGATTGTGTAATGGGGGATATAAGATGAAAAAATATTTTTTTATAATCAACGCTATTATTATGCATATCATAAGCATAATAATAAACAAATTTACTTTATTTGGAGAAAGTTCATACGAAATATCAACATTCTTTTTGTTCAGTGGATGGGGCATTTATATACTAAAATCTCTTTACTTTTCTTCACTAAAATTAGCCAAAAAATTCAAAGAATACAATACTCTAAAATTTTATCTATTAAGTATGCTAAAGACTTTTTTACTATCTTTGATTACCTTTGGATCTGATATATTTGGAGAATATAGTTTTATTTTGAATATTTCTCTTTTCACATATTTTAATCTGTTAATTGTCTTACTATTAACAAAGCTATCCATAATGCTTTCCACTAAATTGAAATATCTAAAAAATATTATTAGTATTTTTATAGTTTTTTCTTTTTCATTATTTTCTTTCTCTAATCCAATTGAAAATATAAATATAATTTACAATCCAGTCTTTGATTATTATGAAAATTATTCAAAAATATCAAAAAATTCTTTTGATTTTATAATAGAATATATGGCTAAACTCATAACAGGCAGAGAATTGACAACGCGAGAAGATAAATTTATAAACGATGAACAAAAAAAAGACATAATAAAACATTTAGAACCAGGAGATATATTGCTCAGAAGAATGAACTGGCAGATGACGAATATTGGAGTAGGCGGTTTTTGGACTCACTCAGGAATGTATCTTGGAACCTTAGAAGAGTTAGACAAGTATTTTGAAGGCATAGAAGAATTAAATAATACAATTTATTCCCAATGGTTAAAGCAAGAGTACCCTTTGATATATGATTTGATGAAAAGAAACCCTGAACTAATTCTTTATGAATCTAATTACAAGGGAGTTGTTTTAAACGAATTTGACTCAATGGGAGAGTCTGATTATTTTTCAGCTTTAAGACCAAATTTATCCAAATCAGAAAAGTTTTTAGCCATTAAAAACTCCTTCAACTATTTTGGTAAAAGTTATGATTATAAATTCAATTTTAAAGATGATCAAGATTTAGTCTGTTCTGAATTATTATATGTAGCTTATACTAAAACAGAATTATTAGACTTTAAACCATATTATTCAATGGGTAAATACTATATGAAACCAGATGATTTTGTTAAATACTATCTAAATAATCAAGAAAAACTTAGTTTTGTTATTTTTTACGATTCATCCGAAAAAACAAAAAAAGCTTTTAAATCAACAGAAGATTCTTTTAAAAACTCTATAAATCGAGATACTTTAGACATAATATCTGGATAGGCTTTAACTAAGTTTATGCAGATTTTGACTTTTTATTCCAAAATATGGCAAGTTGTCACTTCTTAGTTGTAGATTTAACAAAAATATTCTATAATAAAAATGTAATAAATGATTGTGATTAAATTTTTAAACCAATGAAGGGGGGATTTTATGAAAAAAACAATTTTTTCCGGGCTATTAGTAATTACTTTGTTAGTTTTTGCAAGTTGT
>Ga0182236_100050_pt1 | contig 37836 bp, 43 predicted proteins | sample hydfratesGB_TF_A_FD_132422 | JGI IMG/M metagenome (GOLD analysis project Ga0182236, IMG submission 132422) | Subsurface microbial communities from deep shales in Ohio, USA - hydraulic fracturing test GB_TF_A | ecosystem: Environmental > Aquatic > Deep subsurface > Shale gas/oil reservoir >... | reverse complement strand
TCATAAAAAATAAGCTAATTTTCAGATTCGGATTCATAAAATTCATCTATAGCTTGACCTACTATTTCAGACATGGTCATATCGCTATTTTTAGCTTTTAATAAATAAATTTTTTCTATTTGACTATTTTTCAACATAAAAGATCTTTTCTTTTTTCCTTCTTTAGAACTTTTATTCTTTTCTTCTTTTCTTCTTTTATTCTTTTCTTCTTTAGAACTTTTATTTCCTTCACTTTCTTCATCATTATTGTTTAACCCATCTATAATTCCTTTGATCTCCCCAGCTTTATCTTTTACTTTGTTATCTGCCATTATTTATCAACTCCAAAGCTAAATTCATATATTCTTTAGCTCCTTTTGCTTTTTTATCATAAATATTTATAGGTAAGCCTTCACCTTGAGCTTCAGATATTGCAACATTTTGGTGAATTACAGTATTAAATAATTTATCTCCAAAAACTTCTTTCAGATCTTGATAAAAATCATCACCAATGTTAGTCCTTCCATCTACTCTTGTTAATAATGCCCCTTCTATTTCTATATCCTTATTAATTTTTCTTCTTACAAGCTTAACTACATTTATTAGTTGCTCCATACCATCTAAAGCAAAGACACTTGGTTCTAAAGGTATGATTAAACTATTTGCAATAGCCATCGCATTTATAGTTAAAAGTCCTAATGAAGGATTAGTATCTAAAATAATATAATCGTAACCTAAATTTTCGATTTCTTCCTTTGATCTTTCAAATGCACTTTTTAAAATAGTTTCCCTACTAAACTCACTAGAAAATTCTAATTCCGCATTTGCAAGTGAGATATTAGAGGGAATTAAATTTATTTCACCTTCCCAATCTTCAGGTTCTATATTTGTTGGATAAATTGCTTCATGAAATTTAATTTCTTCTTTCATAATTTTATATATAGTTTTCTCTTTTTTATTGAATCCTAAGCCTGTTGTCATATTAAATTGAGGATCTACATCAACTAATAATACTTTATTACCAAGTTCAGCCAAAGCCGAACCTATGTTTATTGCTGTACTTGTCTTTGAGACCCCACCTTTTTGGTTTGTTATGCTAATAATTTTAATAACAATCACCTCTTTTTCTTTTATTAATAATTATGTATTTTAAAAATTCGAAAAATTAATTTTAGTTTTCATCTACATTTCTGTTTTCTTTGATAAAAGTTTCAAAATCATTTTCACCTATTCTCCATTGAGAACCAACTTTGACTGCTTTAATATCACCATTTTTTATTAGATTTCTTACAGTTCTAGGATCAAGATTTAATATTTCAGCTAATTCCGTTGGAGAATAATATTTATCATCAACCATATATCTAACCTCCTTCTAATTATTTACATTAATAATACAACACAAATAGATACATGTCAACGAAAATGCGGAATTTAAATGAAATTAAAAATTTATTCTTTTACTCTTTTATATAAATACTCTTTTACTTTAATATTCTTTTACTCATAATAATATATATTTTTTTACTCATAAATATATTTACTCTCTTGAACATTACTGATATTAAGCAATTTGTAAATAAAAATAAAAAGGAGTAAATATATAAATACTCTTTTACTCTTTTATATAAATACTCTTCTGCTTTAATATTCCTTTATTCTAAAAAAAGTAATACTTTTATAAAATAAATTAAATAAAAATGAACGAAAAGTTTTATTTTGAAATATTTAAATTTGTTTGGTTTTATAAATCTAATTTTATTAAAAGTTAAAAAATCAAAATTTAGAAGTAAAAGAATATTTATATATTTACTCCTTTATTCTTGAAAATATTGAATATATAATAAAGGGTAGAAACTCTATACGCTCATATTGTTTAAAAAATGAAAATTAACTTTTTATTGAAATAGATAGTATATTGAATTAAATATTCAGACGGGATTTTATGAAAAAAATTATGATAGGTATTCTTATTATTGGTTTGATGTTTATATTTACATCTCAAATTTTAGCTTTTGAAAATATGACTGCAGCAAGATGGAATAATTTAAAAGAAGAAGAAAAGGTAAAATATTTAGAAGGTATATTTTTTGGGATGAATTTTTTCATGATATCAATGCATAGCTCATTTGAAGAAAATATTGACATGGATTTAATGGCAGAGCAATTAAAAAGAGAAGGATAATTAATTCAACCAGATTCTGATTATTATAATGATACTGTCAATAAAATTGATAATTATTTTAAGAAAAATCCAGATAAAGAAATGTTTGATCTGTGGATGACAAATACAATAGAATAAAAAATAATAGATGAAGTTTTGATAAAAAAATTATTTTTTTGTAATGTTGATTGGATGAAAGAGCATGATGAAAAAGAAATTAACATAATTTCTTGGGAAAGAATCATATATTGGCAAACATCATAATGGAGTAAATATTTAATTTTTTGTTATGTGGATGAGGCAACTAAAAAATGTCAAATTAAAATTTGCAAAGAATAAAAGAGTATATATATAAAAGAATAAAAGAATAATTACTCTTTAGAATGTTGGAGTAGATAATAAAATTTTTAAGATGATACGGATTAAATATTTTTTTATAATTATCTTTTATTTTCGCAAACTAGATGTTAGACGAAATTTGATTCATTCTAGTTTGTTAAAAATTTATTCATTGATAAAAAACTTTTATAAAAGGGTTGAATATTATGAGTAAAGATAATCAAAAAAAGCCAAGATAATTATGCAAAGCAATTAAATCCTAATAGTTCAAAATAAAGAAGAATAACAATTAAATGATATAAACATGCTATCTTATTATTTAGAAAAGCAAACAATAGTAATGTATAATAAGTTGTGTAAATAAAATTAAGATAATTTTTTAAAACAAAAAAGAGGAATCCTTCTTTGAGTGGTTGAATATATTTATCAACGAAATAAAAAATCAAACCACTAGGAGGACTCCTCATGAAAAGTATACCTAAAAAACCCAATAATGGCCAAATTAATTTTGACGATATGATCAATAATTTAATCAAAAATTTTATCGAAAAAATGCTTAGAACTGAATTAACCTAATTTCTAAATTATGATAAATATGAAGCTACTGGTAAAAACTCTGGTAACAGCCGTAATGGCAATTACTCTCGTAACTTCCAGACCAAATATGGTGTCATTGAAAAGTTAGATATCCCAAGAAAAAGAAACAATGATTTTCAAACTGCTCTTTTTGAGCCATATAAACACCGTGATGACTGGCTGGAGCAGACTATTATCCAAATTTATGCCAGAGGTCTTTCCACCCGTGATATTGTTAATTTAATTAAGCAAATGTATGGTCAAAAATACAGTGCTACAAGTGTCAGTAATTTAACAGATATAGCAGTTAAAGAAATTGAGAAATGGAAAAACAGACCTTTAGATAAACGCTACAGCGTACTCTTCATTGATGCTCTGAGCATCAAGATCCGTCGAGAGCATGTTGGCAATGGATCAGCATATATAATTATCAGAATCAATGAAGAAGACTATAGAGAGATTCTGGACTTCTACATTGGTGTAACAAAATCAGCTGCACTCTGGCAGGAAGTACTGATGAACCTGAAATCCAGAGGCGTAGAACAAGTGCTTCTGGGTGTTATGGATGGTCCCCCTGGTTTAACTGACTCATTCCTGAAAGTATATCCAAAAGCTGATGTTCAACGCTGTGTAGTTCATAAGGTTCGCAATACACTTAACAAAGTTAAAAAAAAACATACAGATGAAATTGTTACAGATCTAAAAAAATTTACTTGACTTTTCAGAAACAATGCAATAGTAACTTTAGCACTGGATAGTTATACCAGGAGTAAATTAATATAAGTAAAGAGATAGGTTCTAACAAACAGAACCTATCTCTTCTTATGTAAAAACTTTTATTACAACAATATTCCTAAAATTAGATTCCAATCTTCTTGCAACTCCAGATCTAACACATCATCATCATGTCCAAACCAATGGCCAAAATACTTTAGCTTAATAAATCTAGCAAATCATTAATATTAACAGTTGCTAATGCTATAACTGTATCTGCAGCTCCATAGTATATTTTAAGCTCTTCATCGTCTTCTAATATCAGTCCACAAGGAAATATTACATTATTCCTAAAACCATTGCTCACCTCATAATCAGCTTCTGGAACCATCAATGGTTTATCCAAAATACCTATGACTTTACTAGGATCCTCCAGATCTAACAACATCAAACCCACTGTATATCTTTTCTGCCAGGTATCTTCCCAACCATTTTTCCCCCTTGTAGAATCAAAATCCACTGCATGAAAGGTAGTTAGCCACCCTTTTTCAGTCTTAATTGGAGGTGCAGCAGGACCAATTTTAGAATTACAGTAGGGAACATTATCGGCACCAAGCAATAGACTAGAATTACCCCAATGTACTAAATCAGGTGATTTAGAAATCCAAATATCAAATGATTCTCTCTCATTTTTACCATATACCGCGAATGGTCTCTCCAATCTAACATAATTATTATTTATTTTTTCAGGAAATAAAACCATATTACGATTATCAGGAACTGACATACTAAGAATATTAAACTCCTTAAAATCCTCAGTAACAGCTATAGCCCCTCTTATCCCATGTAATGTATCAACTGCAAATGACAAATAACATAGATCATCAATGACAGTCAACCTCGGGTCATAAGCCCTGATAATTTCATTATCACCTAAACTAAAACATGGTTCTGGCATCACTTCCCATTCTAATCCATCTTCACTAAAAGCTAAGCCAAGATTAGTACCGGAAAAAATATCCCCGTCAAATTCGCCAAAATCATTACGAAAGACCATTACATATTTCCCTTTAAATTTAGCTACACCAGGGTTAAATAGTAATGTGGCGTCATAAGGTACTTGCTCAGCTGTTAAAACAGGATTTTTATTATAACGTTTTACAATCGATAGTGTTTTATATTCTTTATTTATATTCATATATATTTACCTCCTACATTTTCATACCACTCATTGCAATACCTTTCACAAAATGTCTTTGGAAGATCAAAAATACTATAAAAACTGGGATAGTTGACAATGTTGTCATAGAAAGAATTGCATTCCAATCTACTGTATATTGACCAACAAAATTAGCCAAAGCTATTTGAATAGTATACCTTTTTTCACTACTAATTACGATAAATGGCCAAATGAAGTCATTCCAACGCCAGATAAAGGAGAATATCATTAAAGCGGTTAAAACAGGCTTAGCCAGTGGAATTATAATAGTCCAAAATATCCTCCATTCACCAGCACCATCTATTCTAGCTGACTCAATTAACTCATTTGGTATTGTTACCATATATTGTCTAATTAAAAACACACCTGTTGGTGTAGCCGTAGGGGGTATGATAATCCCCCAAAGAGTATCATACAAATTTAAATGACGTAACACTATAAAAACAGGTACCATAATAACTTGTAAAGGTATCATAATAGTAAAAATTAGTGAAAAAAATATTATTTTACTACCCTTAAATTTAAACTTAGCTAAGGCATAACCCGCCATAGAATTAATAAATAATGTAATAACAGTAGCCAATGTTGCCACAATGAAACTATTGAAAAAATAGCGTAAAAAATTAACTTCCTTGAAAGCCATTGTGTAGTTTTCTAAAGTAAAATTTCTAGGCCATAAACTTGGAGGCCTGGAAAAGAGTTCTGACCCACTTTTAAAAGAAGATAATATAATCCAAATAAAAGGCATAGCAAATAGTAAAGTAAAAAATATTAAAGTAAAATATCCTAACAATTTATTTACCCTTGATTTATCCCTAAACCTGGGGAAAAACTTATTCATAGGTATTCCCTCCTCTAGCAGATGATTTAAACTGTATAATTGTCAAGATGCCTAGAATTAAAAGTAACAATACAGACATAGCTGATGCATAACCCATCTCACTTTTTTCAAAAGCAGTTATATATATCCGTTGAACCATATATGTGGTTGTTCCAGCAGGTCCCCCTTGTGTCATGGTTTTTATCAAAGCAAACATTTTAAAGGCTTTAATTGTAGAAAGAATGATGACTACAAGACCTGTAGGTTTTAATAATGGATATGTTATGTGACGAAACTCCTGCCATTTGCTAGCACCATCAATCTTAGCTGCTTCATAATAAGAACTTGGTATTCCCTGTAAACCAGCTAAAAACATGACCATAAAATAACCTGCCTGTGCCCAAACAGTAACAAAGATGACCATAATCGTAGCAAGAATAGGATTGGTTAACCATTCATAGGTAGGTAGATTGAACAATTCAAGTAAATAATTTAATACTCCAAAATTACTGCCTAATATCCAACGCCAGGAAATGGCTACAACTACAAAAGATAACATAGAAGGCAAATAAAAAATTGCTCTAAAAATCCCTCTACCTTTAATCTTCATATTTAGAAATAGAGCTAGTATTAAACTCATAACATAAATTAAGGGGACAACAACAGCAACATAGACGAAGGTTTTTAATAAGGTATTCCAAAAATATATATCTTTCAATATATTAATATAATTATCTAAAAACACAAATGTAGGTTCTGTTATTACATTCCATTCAGTAAAGGAAATATAAAAACCATAAATTCCAGGTATTATGATAAATAAAGTAAATACCAGGACATTTGGTAAAACAAATAAATATGGCACTGCTTTGATTTTAAACCTATACATCTATTTTCTCCTTCCCTATCGTTAATGCTAAGGCAAAACCTTATATGCCGGTTTTGCCTTAGCATTATGTTTTATGTTTTATCTTTTTTTATTTTAATTTCTCTATAGACTCATTTCCAATTCTATCAAGTAACTGAGTAGCTTCCTTTGCAGTCAAATCATGATTAACTGCTTCTACAACGACTCTCTTGATATCACTATAGATAGAGCCTAAAACTGCGTTTGAAGACCAGTCATTTACCGGATCACTAGAAGTAACCTTTAACTCATTAGCAAAAATATCCATATAGTCACTAACAGCTCCATAATCTACTTCTGCATCTAGTCTAGGACTCATTGTCAGAGTTGCCTGACAGAACTTAGTATTAACCTCTTTAGAAGTAAAGTATTTAATAAAATCAACTGCCTCTTCTGGATATTTAGCCTCTTTAAAACTAGCTATATACTTACCCCCAGGAACAGAAGACCTTCTTTCCTCCCAAGGCATATAAGCAACACCCCAATTGAAGTTTTCAATGTTTTCCTGATAATCACTAATCATAACATTAACACCTAAATGGGCTGCAACTATACCTGATCTAAACAAAGTACTGGCATTTTCTCCACCCAACCAGACAGACTTTGGCATTATCCCTTTATCATGTAAACTGACAAAATAACTAATAGCCCTCTCCCCTTCAGAGGATTCAACTGTCATTTCAGTCCAATCTTCATTAGCAAACTTACCTCCAGCCTGATAAAGTAAAGTTCCCCAGCGATAAGGACTGGCATCTAGTACTAAACCATATTTAGCATTAGAATTATCAATAACCTTCCTTAAGGCAGCTTCAAACTCATCCCAGGTCCATAAATCTTCAAGATCAGAAGGCTTTGTAGGTACTTCTACACCTGCCTCTTCAAAATAATCTTTATTATAAAATAAACCATGTGCTGTAACATCTATAGGGATAGCAACCTGTCTTTCATTTTGATATGCCCATTCCCTATTAGTTTCAAGAAAGTTATCATATAGATCTTTCTTGCCATCTTCTCCAAGGTAATTATTTAAATCCAAAAGCAATGGAGACAATTTATTAATATTTGACATTCTTGCTATATCAGGTGCTTCTCCACCTATAGTCATTGTAGTAACTTTATTGTCTAATTCGCTAAAAGGTACCACAATAAGATTAATTTTAATATCAGGATTCATTTGTTCATATTCATCTATAATCTGTTGAAAGACTTCACTCTCTACAGATGATTCATTTGCCCAAACTATATCAAGAACTTTATCATTCGCTAAACTACTCGGACTCACCAATACAAGCAATAAAACTATACAAAATAAAACAGTAATTTTTCTCATTTTCCAAATAACCTCCTATAGTTAGTTAATTAAAACCAAATTGAACAACAAACCAGAATAATTTAATATTGCCATTACCTTAATTTCTTGTTATAATTTTTGTAAGGGTTTTGCAAAATCCTTTTGGTATTGGTGTAGGTTCTTTTTTTCGGAAAACTCTACACTAATACCTTCATTCTAATTAAATATAATTCTACATTAATACCACTTATCACCTCCTTAAAAAAGTACCACTCAGTAACAAAATTTCCTATCATCTAGAACCTTAATATTTCCTCACCTCCCTAAAGCTAATTTTTTACATTTTAATATTGGATCATTTCGTATATAAACAAATTAAACTTTAAATATAAATTATAATAACACTCACTAGAACTTAGCTAAGTAATTACAGCTGTTGATTTTCTAGCAATTACACTAACAGAGATAACCTGTCTCATCGAAGTAGGTAACTCCCCATTTATTAACTCATGCAATCTCTTCCCCGCATGTAATCCCATTTCCTGTTTTGCAATTTTAACTGTCGTTAATGGGGGGTTAGTATAATTGGCCATCTCTATATCATCAAATCCTGTAACTGAAATATCATCTGGAATAGAATAACCCAATTCAATTAAGGCCTTCATTGCTCCTATAGCCAAAGAATCGTTAGCAGCACAGATTGAAGTAGGCTTTATATTATTATTTTTCATTAATTCCAATACCGCTTGATACCCATCATCGATTTTAAAAGATGGACTACATATCTTAACTAAATTTTCATCCACACTTAAATTATTACCCTCTAAAACGGCTTTATACCCATGAAATCTCTCTTTTAAAGAAAAGTGATTTAATGGGCCACCAAGAAAGGCTATTTTTTCATGCCCAAGCTTAATTAAATAATCCACCATATCTTTAGCACCATTATAATTATCATTAAGAACACAATTTAAGTTATTATCATCTGGGTTATTATCAACTAATATAATAGGTATCTCTTTATCTGAAAAATAAGAGATTAATCTATGATCAATATCATACCCAATAATAATAAATCCTTTTATTCTTTGTTTATTGATTAATTCATCCATAGAATCTTTATCTTTGTTATAATCATTGACTATCGATTGAAAAAATAGTTGGTAATTATAGTTTTGGAAATATTTTTGAATTCCCCCTAAAACTTTAGTGTAAAAGGGATGCTCATATTCATTAAAAGGATCTTCAAAGCTAAAAATAATCCCTATTGTATTGTTTTCATCTTCTTTGGCATCATCATTATTACTGTTTTTACTGTAATTACGGGGTTTATAATTAAATTTTTTAGCAATTTCTATAACCTTTTGTTTTGTATCATCTGAAACATAAGCTGTATTGTTAAATACCCTTGAAACTGTTGCTGTGGAGACATTAGCCTTATCTGCTATATCTTTTATTGTTACTTTCATCTTTAATCATCCTTACTATTTTCTTTTTTTACTTCTTTTTAATCCTTATAATATATATTCAACAGAAAATGAAAATATCCTTCTTTCTTTCATATTTTTTCAAATAACTTACATATACACTTTTTAAATTTTTATAAAAATAAGAACTAATTACTATCTTATTATATCATATATTCAATATTTTGTGTAAATATCCTTCTTTTTTATGTAATTTTTTATGTAATTATTGCAATTTATATTTAAGATTACATTCTTCTATGTATGAATACCATAAATATATATGAAACTTTTATAGTTTCTTTTTTTGCGCCTCCTAACATTTCTATAAATTCCTTTAGAACAAAATTCTTTAAGTTTATACAAAACATTATAATGCTTCTAAGCCCGTCAAAGAGATTTCTAAAAGTTTTTTGTAGTAATTCAAATTATGCTCATTAACTTGACAAGGTCGTTTTCTTCCTTCAAAATAATAACCAGAAAGGGAGATAATTATGAGTAAAAATACTAAACGCTCACCTTAAGAAAAAATGGATATTGTTCTTGAAGGTCTTCAAAATGATAATATATCTGAGACCTGCCACAAACATGGGATTTATGAGAGTCAGTTTTATCAGTGAAAAAAAGACTAATCGGTTCTGCAGGTAAAGTATTCAGAAACAAAAAGAAAAAAGATCCTGAAAAAGAGAAACTTAAAGATGAAGTCGATAGACTAAAACAGACTCTGGTAGAACAAACCTGTGAGCTGCAGATTCTAAAAAAAACGACAAATAGGACTGCATGGTGAAATTAAAAATGACTGGCTTAAAACAGAAGAAAAAAGAAATTAATGGATATTGTGGAAGAATCAACACTACCTGTTAAGACAACCTGTGAAAAATTAAAACTTAATTCCTAGCGTTATTATGACTGGAGAAAAAGCTATAGATCTGATGGTATGGAAGGGCTTAAAAATCACAAATCCACTCCTGGATCATGTCCTCACAGCCTTTTAGAGGAAGAAAAACAGGCAATTATAGATTATGCTCTTAAACACCCTAATCATCGGCATAGAAAGCTTGCTAAAAAGATGATGGATGATGATATTGTTTATGTGTCAGCATCCAGTACATATCGGGTGCTTAAAGATGCTGGTCTTATTCCTGAACAGGAATATCACAAAAAGAAAAATGCAGACGGTAAAATTAAAGTTAATCAGCCAAACAAAATGTGGCATACCGATATTAGTTATATCCCTGTGAAAAATACTCATGCCTATTTAATCTGCGTTCTTGATGGCTACTCCCGTAAAATCATATATGGAGAACTCTCTCAAACTATGACTGCAGACGATATGCAGCGGGTCCTTAGCAGAGCCATGTTTAAAGCAGGTATATTTGAAGCAGATCCTGTCAGCAGGCCAGCACTTGTAAGTGATAATGGCACCCAGCTTGTATCTAAATCTTTTACAGAATTTCTTGAAGAATGGTAGATCAAGCACATCAGGACAGCTGTAAAACATCCAGAAACAAACGGGAAAATTGAAGTCTTTCACAAGAAAATAAAATATGAGAATGTATATAGAAAAGAAACCTATACCATAGTAGATCAATAGTACAGGGAACTTTTTCTTTATTTAAAAACTTAAGAATGAACGTATATTCATTCGTTATTTTTCACCAATATCCTGTCTAAGCATAGGAAAAAAGGGGTATAAATCTTAGTAACTCCGTTGAGATAAAAAAATAAAATCATATGCTAATTGAGAAAATTATCAGGAATATATCATTTTTACTTGCATGTTATTAACTATCCCTATATGTTAGCATAGTTGAAAACTTAAAACGCCGAGTATTTTTATCATTGCTAAGTATTTAAGAGTAATTCAAAAAATTAAAGAGATAACATGATTCAATCGGTGCTATTTAGATTTCACAACATTTGTCAAAGAGCCAAAAGATCTATAAAAATATAGAATATATTTCAAAATAGGAGTGATAATATGAGTATCGATATTGCAGTTGGTCAGTTAAATAAACCAGAAAAAGAAACTATGTTATTTGCAAAACAGTTAGGTGTGAATAGGATTCATTTTAATACACCTCAACTTCCAGGAGATAAGTATTGGAAATATGAAGATTTAAAAAAATTAAAATCACAATGTGAGGAGTATGAATTAAATTTAGAGGCAATAGAAAATATCCCCTTAAAATTTTATCATAAGATAATGCTTGATTTACCAGGGAAAGAAGAACAAATTGATAATCTAAAAAGAACTATTGCTAACTTAGGGAAAGCAGAAATTCCAATTTTAGGTTATCACTTTGAACCTACTTTTGTTTGGAGAACTTCTTATAAAGAAACTCGAGGAGGGGCTAAAGTAACAGCTTATAATAAAAAAGAAGCATTAGAAGGCAAAAATATAGTCGAGGGAGGGATTTTAGATGCAGGAAAAGTAAAAGAAGAAAAAATGTGGGAAAATTATAAATATCTAATGGATAATATTATACCTGCTGCTGAGAATGCAGGGATTAAGTTAGCCTTACATCCATCTGATCCTCCAGTAAAGACTTTAGCTGGAATACCTAGATTATTTAGAAGCGTTAATAGTTTCAAAAAAGCAATGGAAATCGCAAATAGTGAAGCATGGGGTATTGATTTATGTCTTGGAACATTTTCAGAAATGGAAGGAGGCAGTGATAACGTATTTGATGCAATCAAATATTTTGTTCCACATAAAAAGATACTTTATATTCATTTTAGAGATGTTGAGGGTACAGTTCCTGATTTCAAGGAAGCTTTTATTGGAGATGGAAATTATAATCCAGCAGAAGTAATATTTTTACTAAATAAATTGAATTTTGATGGATTTTTAATTTCTGATCATGTACCGATAATGACTAATGATTCTAAATTGAGTCATCGAGCAAGAGCACATGCAATTGGTTACATGCAAGGTTTATTAAAATATAATCAGTTACAAAATTAAAATAGATTAAATGAATAAAAATTAAAACTATTAGATTTGACGTAACGATAATTATTTGGGGAGGAAAATTATGAAAGCATTAGCTTTAACTAAAAGCGGAAATCCATTTGAAATTGTTAATATAGATGAGCCTGAGATTTCAAATAAGAGTGATGTTAAAATAAAAATACATGGTACAGGAATTTGCGGAGGAGATCTTACTGATTATTTAAATCCTCCAACGGTAAATACAAGTAGAATTTTAGGACATGAGTATTCAGGAGAAATAGTTGATACGGGGAGTGAAGTTAATAAACTTAAAGCCGGAGATAAAGTAATTGCAGAAAGTTCTGCAGGATGTGAAGAGTGTATTTATTGTAGGACGGGTTATACTAATATTTGTCCAAATAGAAAAGGAATTAGTGGAAGTTATACTGATTTTATTGTAGTGCCATCTCGTTATGTTTATAAATTGCCCAAAGAAACTAGTCTAGATTTAGCTCTTTTATCTGAACCACTCGCATGTGTTATAAATGGTATAGAAAAAACTAAAATTAGACCTGGTGATTTAGTTGTTGTAATTGGTCCAGGACCACTTGGAATTATGGCTTCTTATTTAGCAAAGCTTAAAGGAGCGAAGGTGTTTTTAGTAGGCAGATCTAGTAGTCAAAAAAGGTTAGATATTGCAAAAAATGAATTGAACTTAAATATAATTAATTCTGATAAAGTAAATTTGAAACAATATATTAATGATTTAAATCACTATGGTGCTGATGTTGTATTTGGTTGTGCTGGAAGCAGTCAAGTTGTTAATTTGGGGTTTGATATTGTAAGAAAAGGTGGATCATATACTGAACTTGGTTTGTTTGGTAAAAATCGAGTTGATGTAGATTTCGAAAAAATTGTAAAAAAAGAAATTAAAGTAAAAGGGGCAGTTAGTCACAAACCTGATTCTTGGAATAGATTATTAAAATTATATGAAAATGGAAGTATAAATGATTTAGAAAAAATAATTACTAATAAATATCATTTAGCTAATTGGAAAAAAGCATTTGAAAATCTCAAGGACAGAAAGGACTTGAAAGCTGTATTATATTAATTAAATAATAAATGTTATTTATTTTTAAATAAAAATTGGAGGTAAAATATGAGCTTTTTAGATAAAGACTATTTATTAGACAATAATATTTCAAAAGATTTATATGAATCTATTAAAGATTTGCCAATTGTAGATGCTCATAATCATAGTGATGTAAATGAAATTATTAATAATGATGGATGGAATGATATTTGGGATCTTGAAGCAGCTAGTGATCATTATGTGTGGGAATTAATGAGAAAAAGAGGAGTACCAGAAGAAAAAATTACTGGAAATGCTACTAACAAAGAAAAATGGTTAGCGTTAGCTAAAATATTTCCCGAGTTAGCTGGAAACCCAACATATGAATGGATACATTTAGATTTAAAAAGAAGTCTTGGTATAAATGAAAATATTTCTGAAAATACAGCAAATTTAATTTGGGAAAAGTCTAAAAGAATTCTTACTAGTGAAAAAATGAACCCACAAAATCTGTTGAAAGAAATGAATGTAGAAGTTATGTGTACAACTGATAATGTTTATTCTCTATTAGAAACTCATCAACAAATAAATAGAGTTTTAGAAAGTCCAAAGATTTTACCAACATGGCGAACAGATAAAATCATGAAAATAGATCAAAATGAGTGGTTAGAAAGTGTAAAAAAATTAGGAGAAAATTATAAAGTAGACGTTTCTACATTAGATGGTTTTTTGAATGCTTTAAAAAAATCACATGATCACTTTGAAGATATGGGATGTATAGCTGGTGACCACGGACTTCTTGAACCAATATCATATTCCGTTGATTCTGAAAGGGCAAGTGACATATATTCTTCTGCATTTAATGGAAATAAGTTAAATAATAATGAGATTAAAGATTTTAAAGCATTTCTTTTACTTGAAATAGGTAAACTTAATAAAAAAAGCAATTGGGTAACTCAATTTCACATTGGGACAGTAAATTCATATAGAAAATCTTTAAGTGAGAATAAGATTGAGGGTGACGGAGGAGATATTTCAACATATAATATTGAAATTGTCGATAATATAAAATATTTTTTAAATTATTTTGATAATGAATTAGATATTGTATTATATACAATGGAGCCAACTCATTGGTTTACAATTTCTACTATTTCACGAACATTTCCCAATGTTTATCTAGGTGCAGCATGGTGGTTCGCTGATAGTCCTTATGGAATGGAAAAACAACTAAACCAGGTTTCAAATGTAGATTTATTTTATAATCTAGCAGGTATGGTAACAGATTCTAGAAAAATATTTTCTTATTCTTCTAGAACTGAAATGTTTAGAAGAACCCTGGCAAATGTAATCGGTTGTCAAGTAGAAAGAGGGAAAATACCTAGAGATGTTGCTTATGATTTAGTTGCATGGGTTAGTTATTATGGTCCAAAACAATTATTTTTCAAAAATCTATAAAACAAGATAAGTTTTTTAATTGTTAAAATATTTATTATCAAAATTAACTTTCGGAGTTAGATTTTAATATTAAAACTTAACTCCGAAAGTTAAAATTTTAATATTTATGTAAATTTTTTCAAATAAGAAAGGAAGATAAAAATGTCTAAAAGTGACAAACCAGTTACTGCTATTATTGTAGGGGCAGGACATCGTAGTCTAGGATATGCTTCTTATGCTCTAAAGTATCCCGAAAAATTAAATATTATTGGTGTTGTCGAACCAAATCAATTACGCAGAGAAAAAACTGCAAAAACACATAATATCAATAAAGAAAATTGCTTTAAGTCAATAGATGAATTGGTTGATTTAGGAAAACCTATAGCAGATACAGTTATAAACGGTACTATGGATAAAATTCATGTCAAGACATCCATACCTTTACTTAAGTCTGGATATGATATGCTTCTTGAAAAACCAATAAGCACAAATGAGAAAGATTTATTAAAGTTATTAAAAGTTTCTAAAAATCATAATAGAAAAGTTATGATTTGTCATGTACTACGTTTTGCACCCTTTTATGCCGAGATTAAGAAAAGAATTATTAATGGTGATATTGGAGAAATCATTAATATTCAAACGAATGAACATGTAAGTTATGATCATATGTCTGTGGCTTATGTTCGAGGTAAATGGAATAATGAGAGTAAAAGTGGCTCTTCAATGTTAATGGCTAAATGTTCCCATGATTTAGACATAATAACTTGGATGAAAAGTGGAAAAACTCCCAAGTTAGTTAATAGTTTTGGTAGTTTAATGCAGTTTAAACCAGAAAAAATGCCCCAAAATGCGGGTGATCGCTGCTTAGTAAATTGCCCTATTGAAGAAAATTGTTTATACTCAGCAAAAAAATTATATATTGATCATCCAGAACGGTGGTCTTTTTATGTGTGGAGTTATATAGAAGATATTGATAATCCAACTATAGAAGATAAAATTAATTCGTTAAAAAAAGATAATCCTCATGGCCGTTGTATTTGGAAATGTGACAATAATGTTGTAGATCATCAATCAGTAATAATTCAATTTGAAGATGGATCTACAGCTACTCATAATATGGTTGGAGGATCAGCAAAAGGAGGGAGAAATATACATATTATAGGAACTAAAGGTGAAATCAAAGGGAATATGCAAGACAATGAAATTGTAATTACTTATCCTGATCCTCGTCCTGATAAAGATTTTGAAGAGGAAATGGTAAAAATTAATTTTGATGAAAAAGATTATGGAGATAATCATGGAGGTGGAGATGAAAGATTAGTAGAGGATTTTGTGAATGTTATTAATGGAAATAAAACATCAATTTCTACTACTAATTTAGATGACTCAATTTATGGTCATTTAATTGGTTTTAAAGCTGACCAAGCAATGCATGAAAAAAAAGTAAAAGAAATAAAATTCTAGTTTTTACCAAAAATGATAATATAACTGATTAGCTTAATAGATGTTATTTTCTATCAAATTAGAATTATTTAAAACAACAAGAAAAAAATTCGTAAAATGACCAATTAACGAATTTAGCTGAAAAACAAGACTATTTTAAAACAAAAAACCCACTCAAAGGAAGGAAGTGGGATAAAAAGGATGGGATTATCGAGTACAAAAATCTATATGATAGCTGCCCCTGGAGCAGCTTCAAAAAAGGGATTAGATTTATTCTTTATTCTATTTATAATAATATCAGCAGGCTATTAAAAATCCTTTAAAGACAAATTAAAAGATAATTAGATTAATAATTATCCAAGGAGTCTTTATTTTCTTCAGTAACTTCTATAATTTTTCTGATATATACATTGCTTGAGTCAACAGTTCCTGGTTTATCAAATTGTTGATAGAACTCGTCATAGGCCTGATCCTTGTTTTCCGCCCAGACCATCTTTCTTAACTGGTTATTGCCATGCTTAACAGCCGAATTATAACCCTTAATATAAAACTACTTCACCTTAATTATCCCCTTTTTCTTGCCGGTCTAAAAGGCCCTGGACCTTTTCATTATATTCATCTCTAACTTCCTGCAGCTGCTTTTGAAATTCTTTTTCCTGTTCTAAAAGTGCCCGCTCTTTTTCATTAATTAGTTTTTCTTTCATATTCTTCATAGCAGTATCCTTATCATTAAGCTGCTTATTAAGTGATTTTATCTTGCTTTCCAGCTGATCATTTTCTTTCTGCTGTTTTTCAAGCTCTGATCCCAGCTCTTTTAAACGGTCCTTCATTTTAGGAAGTTCTTCCAACTGATCATTTTTACGGTGAATCTCATATTTTAATTCTTGTTTTTGATCTTTAAGATTAAATATCAGATCATCTTTAGTTTCTACAGAATTTTTCAGCTGTTCATTGTCCTTTTCGAGTTCCTCTAACTCATCTTCAAGAGAAGAGACCCTTTCTGACAATAAATTCTTTTCCTCTTTAGAATCTTTTTTCAGCTCCTGATGCTTTTCTTCTAAATCTTTAAATTCATTCTTTAATTCTTTAATTCTTTCATCTTTCTCTTGCAGCTGCTGCAGATAATTATTATCCTTTTCCCGTAAAGCAACAGCCATTTTTTCTCCCATGCTGGTAAATATATTGGTGATTTCTTTGGTAATAGTTTGAAGAGAGGCCAGATCACCACTTAACTCAGGCACCTCATCCTTAACAGTATTGATATTATAAAGTCCCAATAAGTGCTCTACAAAGTCACCTCGGTTGTCAAAATCACTCATATCAGCTAGCTCATTGATCTTTTCTTTAGTTTCCTTGCTTACTTTAGCACTCCAGGTTTCTGACATAATAATACCTCCTCAGGTTATTTAATGATATTTCACTCAAACTTAATTTTTATAACTAAAACTTTAAATTTAAAATATACTATAGTTTACTTAAGTTTACTATGTAAACTAAGTTATAATATAAGTTTACTAAATATTTTTACAATAGTCAATGAAAATATGGAATGAGGTGGAATTAACCCAAAAATGATATTATAACATAGAAAAACGAACACATGTATGATAAAATAAAGGGGAGAAAGGAGCTGAACAGATATGAACCTGAAGGATAGAGGCAACAAGAAATGGACTGCTATGATGCTGATCGAACACAGAAAGCGGTTAAAAGAACTGAAGGAAAGTGAAAAGGACAGAGAAAAGCCAATTTTAGATGACCAGGAAAAAGAAGAAATAAACTATAAGCTGCAGCAGGCTGTTCAAAATAATCTGCCGGTAGAAATAAAGTATTATGAAGATAAGAGATTTAAAACAGTCTCAGGGGTGATCAAAAAAGTTAATTCAAATCGAAAAGAAATAATTATCTTAGAAAAAGGAGGTGAGCAGCAGAAGATATCTCTTAATAATCTATTAGATTTAAGACTGAAATAGAGAAATTAAATTCTGATAAAGCAAGAAGTAATATCAGCTATAATCCAATTAATCTTTAGAATCAGAGGTTTAGATGTTAGCAAATATATTTATTTTTACTTTTAAACTAAAATAAGATATAATATTAGTATATTAGTAAAAGAGGTGGTATGATGAATTATCGTCAAGATTTAAATAATTTGATTAGAAAGAATGACGGCCTTATTTTAACTAAAGAATTGAAAGAAGAAAATATCCCTCGAGAATATTTATCGATTTTTTTAGAAGAAGATAAGTTGGAGAGAATCAAAAGAGGAGTTTATACAACTCCTGATACTTTTAGTGATGAAATGTATATTATCCAGCAAAAAAATACCAGGTTAATTTATTCTCATGAAACAGCTCTTTATCTACATGATTTAAGTGATAGAGATCCTCTAGAATATACAGCAACTGTTCCGTATGGTTATCATAATCCTTATTTAAAAGACGAGAATATCAAAGTTCACACAGTTAAAAAAGAACTTCATTTATTAGGGGTCATGGAAAAGGAAACTATCTACGGCAGGAAGATTAAAGTATATAATAAAGAAAGAACTATCTGTGATATTTTAAAAGATCGCAATAACATGAATATTTCAACGGTGAATGGAGCTATTAGAAAATATTTAACTGGTAAAGATAAGGATATTCATTTACTTTTAGATTATGGAGACGAGTTAAAAATCAGTAGTGTCTTAAGAAAATATTTGGAGATGTTTGTATGAAAAACTTAATGCAATTAAAAGATTTAATTAAGAATTTGGCCAAAGAAAAAAAAATTAATAGCCAGGTGCTTTTAAGAAATTACATGATGCAGCGATTATTATTAAAAATTGCTAATTCTGATTATAAAAATAATTTTATTCTTAAAGGTGGTATGCTGGTTGCTGATCTAGTAGGTATTGAATCAAGAAGTACAGTAGATATGGATCTAACTATGAAATCTTTTAGCCTAAGCAAAGACAATATTACAGAAGTTTTCACAGAAATATTTTCAACCAAAACTGAAGATGGAATTGAATTCAAACTAAAACAGGTAGATAGTATAAGAGAAGAATCTGAGTATAAAGGGTTTAGACTAACTATACTAGCATTAATGGGTAAAGCAAGAATTCCTTTGAAAATAGATTTAACAACAGGAGATAAGCTCACCCCATCTGAAATCAATTACAGATATCAGTTATTATTTGAAGATGAGAAAATTGAGATTTTATCTTATAATTTAGAAACTCTACTGGCGGAAAAATTAGAAACTATTGTTAGCAGATCAAAAACAAATACTAGAATGCGTGATTTTTATGATGTTTATATTTTAGCTTTGGAGTTTAAAGAAAAGATAAATACAGAATTATTAGCAGCTGCTTTAACTGAAACTTCTAAAAATCGTAAGACTTATAAGGCTATTAAAAATGGTAAGGAAATACTCATTGAAGTTTTCAAAAGTGAAATTATTTTAGACCATTGGAATAGGTATAGGAAAAAATTTAAATATGCAGAAGAAATTGAGCTTTCAAATCTGGAAGAACAGATAATTAAGTTGTGGAATGAAATTGAAGATAATGGTATTTAAAATAAAAAAAACTGGATAAATTAAAATAACTCTAATTTAATTAAACCCCCAATATTATCTTGATAAGATTTTATAACTCAAGATTTATTGAGGGTTTTATTATTTTATTTTTCTGCTATTTTTTCTTTGCAGCTGCCACAAATAGTTCTTCCTTCAAACTCAATAACATCATCAGCACTGTTACAAAAAATACAAGCAGGTTCATATTTACTTAAAATTATCTTATCGCCATCAACAAAAATCTCCATAGGATCCTTTTTACTAATATTCATTGTTTTTCTAAGTTCAATTGGAATAACCATCCTACCAAGGTCATCAATTTTTCTAACAATACCTGTAGATTTCATTAATTATCATCTCCTTAACTAAATTTGTTATTACTATAGTTCACGAAAAGAAAAATATTTCCTTTATTTTCTTTAAAATATATATTATTTACTTTTATGTAATAAAAATAAATTATACCCTTATATTCTTACTAATAAGGGCTTTCAAATCGCAAAAAGTTTTTCTTTTGTCGGGGAATTGGTAAGCTTTTTATTTCTAATCGTTGTTCATTTCTGAAATATTACTATTAATCATCAAATTTTATTCCAACATCCGGTCTATCTATGCTACATTTAGGACAAAACTTTTTCAGGTTTTTATTACCTGGATCACCGAAGTTATTATAGATAGACTGAAATTGAGTTCCAATTCTGAAATAAGGTTGTTCAAATGAAATGTTACTAAATAAATTTTTCCTGAAGCAAAATAAAAAGCTTAAAAATGTAACCTTTTTCAAAGCCTAATTTTTCTTCATAAATAGAATTAAATTTTTTTATTAATAAGCAAATAAAAAAGATCTATATAATACTATTATGCAAAAACTACACACCCTTTTATTATATTGTGGATAACTTTTTTAGTAAAAAATATAATCAAATGATATTTTAAAATTATGTGTGAAGGTTTATAAGAAAGTTAAGATAAATTAGCAAAAGTATTAATACGGGGCAATACCTAATAATCTGAATCAATTTATTATGATTAGCATACTAAACTGTCAGCTCCGCTGCATCAAGCCAGCAAAATTGAAGAATATATATTTTTTTAATTAAGTTAAAAAACCAAAATATATAAAAAGAACTTAACTCAATATTCTTATTCAGAAAGCCTATCATATTTTTCTAAAAGATCTTCAATTGCTTCCTGCATATATTGGGCTATTGGCACTCTCGTATCGTCAGATAACTTTTTTATTTTTTCATAAGCTTCTTCTGTTACATAAGTGGTAAATCGCTTTTTAGACATACTATCAACTCCTGGAAAAAGCATAACATACAATAAAATGTTTGACAATGTCATAACTTTATGATATCTTATGACTATAGAGAAATAATCTGTTCGAAAATACGGTGTATATTTAAATAAGTTTTCAGTTTTTGAAAAAGGAACTCTCAAAAATGGAGAGAGTATAAGCATTCTTTCTATGCTATCAGGGCTTATAGCTCTGTAAAGATACTAAAAATAATTTTTTAATTTTAAATTAATAGAGTAGTATCATGAAAGATCGCTAATCCAAGTCAAAATTATTTAATTTATAGAAGGAGGCAGGTATGAAACTAAAGGTAAGGGTAGAAACTCATCAAATAACTAAAAGTCATAAATTATATGAATTTTGTGATAGAAAATGCTATGAAAGTAAAAATTTATATAATGAAGTTAACTATATTTTGAGACAAAGGTTTACTAACCAAAAAGAATTCAATAAAAATAAATTCACCTCGAACTATTATGATCTTATAAAAGAATTTAAAAATTGTGATGCTTCAGAACATCTAACTAATCAGTTTTATGAACCAATTTTAAAATTACTGGGAGAGGATTGGAAATCATTTTTTAAAACAATAAAAGATTGGAAAGAAAATAAGAATAAGTATAAAGGCCGGCCCAATTTACCAGGTTATGCTCCAACAGGGGAAACCGGAAGAAAAATAGCTATTAATAGAAAGATATATAGAAGAAAAGATGGTAAATTTAAATTTGCGGGAGAACCAGTAGATTTCAAGCCACAAACTGAAAATAAATTAAAACAGGCTAGAATAGTACCAAAACCTAATGGTAAAAATGTTGAATATTACAATCTAGAAATAGTTTATGATAAAGAAGTACCAGAAACAAATGAAAAACGAGAAAATATTGCTGGTATTGATTTTGGCCAAGATAGGTTAGCTTCAGTAGTTAATAATATAGGAGAAAAACCCTTTGCAATTAATGGCAAGCCTATTAATAGTATAAATGCCTATTTTAATAAAAAAAGAGCTAAATATATGTCTTATGTAGATAATAGAGGAACAAGTAATAAAATAAAAAAATTAACTAGAAAAAGAAATAATAAGATAAAATACTTTTTTCATAATGTCAGTAAGTATATTGTAGACTGGTGTGATGAGAACGATATAGACACTTTAGTGATTGGCAAAAACAAAAATTGGAAAAATGAAAGTAATATGGGTAAAAAGAATAATCAAAATTGGATCTCAATACCACATAATATGTTAGTAGAACAAATAGAATATAAGTGTGAAGATATTGGAATTGAGGTCTTAAGGCAAGAAGAAAGCTATACATCTAAGGCTAGTTTTTTAGATAAAGATAAAATTCCAGTATATAAATCTGGAGAAAAAAATGCTTATGAATTTAGTGGAAAGCGAATAAAAAGAGGACTTTATAAGGCGAGTGATGGGACAATAATTCATGCTGATTTAAATGGAGCCTACAATATAGTAAGAAAAAAATTAGGCAATGTATTTAATAAAAAAATATATTTACATCCTGAAATAATTAATATAAATAACTAGAAATAATTTATAGCTGCTCATTTGAGCAGCTATTTTTACTTTAATTAATTTTTATTACCTATAATTAATTTTTCTTTAAGATCTCCCATTATAGTTTCTAATTCAATATAATTTTCTTTGAAATCAGAATAAAGACCAAAATAGTATTTGTCATCACGAGTTGTAAATAATTTTTTGAAGCCTTTAGTTATCCTTGGTCTTTTAAAAATAAAGATAACATTTTCAACTAAATTATTTTTATAAACTGTAACTGCTTTTTTATATCTCCTGTAGCTATTATTGAAATCAAATTCTAAAAAATATCTAGTACCATTGTATTCAAATTTTCCATCAGGAACTAATGAAAAATCTTCTCTATCTCTATTTAATAAAGTTCGACTCTTCCAAAAATCAACACCTAATTTCTCTAGCTTTAATCTTACTTTGATTAATTCTAGATCATGTAATATGGTTCTTACATCGATTCCGTCTGCGACCTTATAATTATTAAGTTCTAAATCAGAAAGTATAGTATTATCTTTTTGATATCCACCTCTAAATACTTCTTTTTTCATATCCAAAACTAATTTAGCCTTTTTAGTAGCTGCTAATAACTTAGCATTTTTTCTAGCAGGATGAAACTCTTTTTTTAGATAATTAGCATTTATAAGTTGAGCCAGGCGGTTATCAATATAAGAATTACCTCTATTCTCCCATATGTATTTTTTTATTGTTTCCCTTTCTAAAAAGTTCTCTTCAAAAAGATATTTAAATAAAACTAAATCATTTTCAACTATTCTTAGCATTTTATCACCCTAAATTTCCCTTTTTATAACTAATATATTTTTCCAGATCTTTTGTGGCATCCTTTTTTTTGTTTTTTTCTATAGGTCTATAAGTTATAAAAATCTCCTTTTCAAAATCTTTATATTTTGCTACAGCATATTTTTTCTTCCATTCTGGACCAGATAATTCAGGAATAAATATTTCTTCTATTAAATCAGATAAATCATGGAAAACCGAATTTTTTGTAGTTATATAAATAATTCTTTTAAAATCAATTTTATCAACTTTATCAAACTTCATAAAATCATCTCTGTATTTTTTCTCTCCTTTAAATTTTGTTTCTAATTCAACAGCATAATTATTACTATCAATTTTAAACGTAGCATTGGGATTTTTAGCATATTCATTATAATACATAGTATTTCTTCTCCAATGATCAACTCCTAAATCTTCCATCATAAATCTTAACTCAGTAAGTTTGATATCTTCCAGAATTGTATTAAAATTAATATCCTTTTTAAGATTGTACTTTTCAGGATTGTTATATCCAACTAAACTATTACCATTCAATATAACTTCCTCTTTTAATTCTTCATATTTTAATTTATAAACTATTAAAGCTTTTTTAGTCGGGAAAATATAATTTCTATGACTAAGTGGATCCCCTATATACTTAATATATCCTTCCTTTCTTAGATCTGCTAATCTTCTTCTATAGGAACTTTCTTCATAATTTCTTCCTAAATATTTTTTTACAATATCAATATGTATAAATTTTTCTTCCATCAAATATTTAAATAAGATTAAATCATTTTTAGTTATTCTAAGCATTAACTCACCCTTTTTTAGGTATTTTAAATCTAATAATCATTAACATAATAAATATTTTATTTCATTTTTGATCATTAAACTCCACCAGCAGCGGCAACAATTAATCATCTGCTTTTATTAAAAAGCCCCCTTCGACTCCAGACCTCAGCCAACCATAAGAGTTTAGCTCGTTGGGTGGGTGAGGTCTGGAGTAAATCATCTGCGCAGCAGTGATTTAGAATGGTGGGGCTTAAAAGCAGATGATGGCTGTTATATAAACAAAGCCGCTGCTGGTGGAGTGACTATTATATAGAACATATTATAACACAATAAACATGAAAACAGTAACACTCATAAATGTGGCCTCTCTTTTACATCTCTTTGTTGCAATTAAACATGAACTATTATTTGCTAAATTTGATTGTTTTATTAACTAGAAATAAGTTTTTAATATCTATTTTTATGATTCAATGATAAAGATTAAATATATTATGTTATTTAATAAATTAAACAAATAATGAAGGTGGATCTTTATAATTTGAAATATAATTTTTGCTTTGAAATGTTTTCTTAAATTGCAATGTTAAATTGAACTAATTTCAAAGATATAAATTTAGGGGTAATTTAAATCCAAAAATCAGTAAATCCAGAGTAACAACTAATTTACTATTAAATATTTATTACCTTCATCTTTAAGAAAAAATTAGACATTGGCAACATATAAAGGCGATTTTTCTAATGAGTATCAATATTAAGTATCAAGTATCATAGTCAATACTTAATAAACAGTATTAATAATGATTGTTAAGTATTATTATTAAGTATCATACTTGATACTAACGAGTTAGACTGAGGTTTATACTAACGAATAATGCTAACGATTACTTTAATAGGTTAATTATTGATTCTAACAATTTTGAATTGCTGGTGATAATAGACTAACGATATAAAGTACAGCAAATATTAATGGTATAAATGTTTTTTGCAAATTAAAATTATTCAATTTTTAATAGTTTTACTAAATCTAAATAAATGCTGGAAGTCTATCAGGTAAATTTAATTTGATAGATTTTTCTGGTTATTACAAAGCCCAGCGGCAGCAGTAGAGCAAGCTGTAGGACTGGTAATACTGCAATGGAAGTGCCATAAACAAGCGGCATATTTTCCTGGTATCCCCAGCGATCTAAGTGCAGAGCATGCACTTCAAAATAAAAGGCAACTAAAACTGAGTAAAGAAGAGAAATTATTAAATCTTTTCTTTCCCAGTGCTCCAGAAACCAGTTACTACGGTGATTGACAAAGGCTAAAATCAAAAAAAGGCCTAAAGCAATCAGAAGATCGCCAAAAGTTGCCTGGATCATTAAGATCTGGTGCTCTATAGAATCCTGACCCTCCATTGTATAAAAAATACCACAGGCAGTATATTCCCAGATTCCGTGAAATATAAGTTCTACTATAGAAAAAATTGAAATTAATTTGATTGTTTTTGACAAAATTTTTTCCTCCTATCAAATTTTGTAAAATATATACTAGTCCCGGTCAAAATCTCAATTTTAGAAAAAAAACCTCAGTTAATTTCAGATTTTGGATCTTTAAAATTAACTGAGGTTATTATCTATTAATTAGTTTTCATATTTAATTGGAATATAAATTCCATTATTAATAAATTTAAAATTTAAGCAGTTTGGCATTAATAGCAACAATAACAGTACTCATAGACATCAGTACAGCACCTACTGCAGGAGAAATCATAATTCCATAACCTGCTAGAACTCCGGCGGCTAAGGGAATCGCAAAGGCATTATAACCGGTAGCCCAGAATAAATTCTGAATCATCTTTTTAAAGGTTAAACTGCCAAAGTTAATCAGCTGTACTACGTCTTTAGGATCACTTTCAACTAAAATAATATCAGCAGTCTCAGCAGCTACATCTGTACCGGAACCGATTGCAATTCCGATATCTGCTCTGGCAAGAGCTGGAGCATCATTGACTCCATCACCTGTCATTGCTACAAAAGCTCCCTCATTCTGCAGTTCTCTAACCTTCTTTTCTTTCTCGTCAGGTAGAATTTCGGCAAAGTAGTCAGTTAAGCCCAATTCTTTGCTGACATAGGCAGCTGTTTTTTGATTATCACCGGTCAGCATTTTAACTTTAATACCTTTATCTTTAAGTTCTTGAACTGCCTCATAGGAACTTTCTCTAATCTTATCGGCCAGTCTAAGCATACCAATAACCTGATCTTTAATTACTAAAAAGACCTCTGTAAATGGACCTTCTTTTAAAGCAGAATCCGGTATTTCTAAATTATTTTCTTCAAGATAACCGGGTGAAACTACAAACATTTCCTGACCATCAAGTCTCGCTTTAACTCCTTTTCCTTTCATTATCTCAAAATCCTGAACACTATCTATCTTTAGATTTTCCTCTTCTGCCTTAGCCACAATTCCGGCCGCTATTGGATGTTCTGATTCCTGCTCCAGTGCTGAAGCTATTTTCAGGACTTTTTCTCTATCATAATCAGCCGCAAAAATCTCTATATCCTGCACCCCAAATTCTCCTTTAGTCAGGGTTCCTGTTTTATCAAATAAAACTGTATCTATTTTGCGTGCATTCTCAAAAGCTGTTCTATTTCTAATCAAAAGACCATTTTTGGCAGATAAAGTTGTAGAAACCGCAACTACCAGTGGAATGGCAAGACCAAGAGCATGGGGACAGGTAATAACCATTACAGTCGCCATTCTTTCAATAGCAAAAGCAAGGTCACCGCTAATCCCATACCAGACCCCAAAAGTAGTTACTCCGGCAGTAATTGCGATTAGTGTCAGCCAGAAAGCAGCTCTGTCGGCAAAGCCCTGGGTTTTTGATTTGGCTGCCTGTGATTCTTTAACCATATTAATAACCTGTGATAGATAACTATCTTCACCGGCCTTTTCAATCTTTATTTTAATTGAACTATCACCATTTACTGAACCACCAATAACCTCATCATCAATTTCTTTTTTTACCGGTTCAGATTCTCCGGTCAGCATTGACTCGTTAATATAACTATTACCTTCGAAGATAATTCCATCTGCCGGAATTTTTTCACCGGGTTTAATTAGCACTTTATCTTCTTTTTGAAGTTCTTTAATTGGAGTGTCCTTAACCTCACCATCAACCAGCTTATGAGCTGTATCGGGCATCAATTTGGCCAGTTCTTCTAAAGCCCGGGAAGCACCCATAACCGATCTCATTTCTATCCAGTGTCCGAGTAACATAATCACAATTAAAGTTGCCAGTTCCCAGAAAAAGAATCTACCCTCAAGTCCAAATACAACAGCAGTACTATAAAAATAGGCAACAGAGATAGCAAGAGCAATTAAAGTCATCATACCCGGATTTTTATCTGAAAGTTCGTCTTTTAAACCACTTAAAAAAGGCCAGCCTCCGTAGAAAAATATAATTGTAGAAAGCAAAAATAAAACATATATACTTCCAGGAAAATCAAAACTGTAGTTAAAAAACCCCTGGAGCATTGGAGAAAGAATCAAAATGGGTATAGTTAGAACCAGTGAAATTTTAAAGCGCTTTTTAAAGTCGTTTAACATTTTTTGATGACCATCATGATGTTCCATTATTATCACTCCTATTATCTTATTATGTTCTCTTTGTAAAATTATATCAATTTGATAATTTTTTTCAACTTTTTTTCCTGCTGCCGGAGCATTACATTAATTCTATCAGCTTTGATTTTACTTCATTATTAAATATCAGTTTTTATTTAACAAGAACTAAAAACTATCCCTAAATAGAGGCAGGGATAGTCTCAAAAATATCTGCTATTTTTATTTCAAGTCATTCAATATTTTATCCAATTCTTCTTTGCTAATTTCTCCTTTAGCATAACGTTCTCTGGCAATATTAACAGCGGAATCTTCTTTTTGGTAATTATTCTTTATTTGCCGATAATTATTATTTTTCCTGCTATTATCAGAATCATTTTTCATATTTTTAATTAAATAAACTATTCCGGTTATAACAAGCGCAGCAAATAAGAGAATCATTATCCAGCCAAAAATACCGCCTCCAAAACCGTTCATGTGTCCAAAACCATCCATATGACCAAAGCCATTGGAGCCCCAGCCATTACCATGAGCAAAATTAATCATAATATTCCTCCTTGAGTTATTCTAAATTTAATATTGTACCTTTGACAAATGTTATAAAATCTAAACAGCACTCCCGGATAAAAGTCAGTAAATCTTTATCCGGGGTTTTTGATTTATTCAAATCAAATTGTCTTATCTCATTGAATTAATTATTTAACTTTACTAGATATTTTAGATAAATAAACTCATATTAGATTCATCTGCTGAACCTAAGAAAGTTGCAACTCCCCCAACTTCAACTCCAGAAATTAATTCTTTCTTTTTAATTCCCAGCATATCCATTGTCATCTGGCAGGCGACAAGTCTAACTCCATTTTCCACAGCATTTTCTATCAATTCTTCTAAAGAATCAACACCTTTTTTGTCCATAATTCCTCTGATCATTTTAGGCCCAATTCCCATCATATTCATATTTGAAAGGGGGAGATTTTTGCTACCCTGAGGCATCATTTTTTCAAACATTTTTTCCATCATGTTCTTATCAGCATTAACAGGACCATCTTTTCTTAAAATATTTAAACCCCAGAAAGTAAAGAATAAGGTTACCTGATTACCCATAGCAGCTGCCCCATTAGCAATAATAAATGATGCTATTGCCTTATCCAGTTCACCACTAAAGACAACCATGGTCTTTCCTTTCTTAACTGGCTGAGAAACTGCATTTTGAACCGCCTCTTTTTCCTTATTATCACCGGTATGCTTTCCTTTTAAAAGAGTAACCTCAATTTCATCAGCTAATTCTTCAATTCTTAAGACTGTATTGCCGGTATTTTTAGCCCAGGCTTTAATATCCTGCATAAATCCGGGATCAGTTGCAGTTACTTCCAGCATATCACCATTTTCCATTGTCTCCATCTTTTTATAAACCTGCATAATGGGTCCTGGACACTGCAGTCCACAGGCATTAAGTTCTACAACTTTTCCTTTAGTGTGTTTTAGCATATCTTTAGCAGCAAGGTTGGCTTCTTCTGGACTCTCAGCAGAATTATAACCTGCTTCAGCTGGATCTTCAATAACCTGTTCCTGATCATCTTTAACAGCTTTATATAGTTTATAGCCCCCACTTAAATTGCGGACTTTATTAAAATCGTTCTGGCTTAAGATTCTGGCGGCTATATAACCTCTTAAGCCGATAGCACAGTAAACTATATATTCTTTTTCTGGATCAAGCTGATCTAAATTATCCCGTAAGTCATTCAAGGGAATATTAACTGAATTATCAATACTTCCCAGCTGAGTTTCTACTTCTTCCCGAATATCCAGAATCACCGTCTGATCTGGATCTATATTTTTTAATTCCTGCCAGTAAGCTGCTTCTACTAATCCATTTAAGATATTTCCGGCAGCAAAACCAACCATATTTACAGGATCTTTAGCTGAACCAAAGGGTGGTGCATAAGCAAGTTCTAATTCCTGAAGGTCATAAATATTCATTTCCTGTCTTACAGCTGTAGCCAGAACATCAATTCTTTTATCAACTCCATCATAACCTGCAATTTGAGCTCCCAGTACTTTACCGTTATCAGGAGCAAAAATTAATTTGATCATCATCGGTACTGCCCCCGGATAATAGCCGGCATGATTATTGGAATTTGTATGAACGACCTGATAATCCCATTTTAAGTTTTTAAGTCTTTTTTCCGAAGCACCTGTAGAAGCAATTGTTAAATCAAAAGCTTTGGCAATTGAAGTTCCCTGAGTTCCTTCATATGTTTCTTTTCTTCCAGAAATATTATCAGCAGCTATTCTCCCCTGCTTATTGGCGGGACCAGCAAGAGGAATTCTAACAGGTTTTTCTGTCACTAAGTCTTTAACTTCAATAGCATCACCAATAGCATAAATACTGGGATCTGAAGTCTGTAAATATTCATTTACTTTAATTCCCTTACTACTTCCAATTTCAAGTCCAGCATCTTCTGCCAGCTCAGTCCGTGGATTAACTCCAATAGATAAAATGACAAGGTCAGTTTTAATTGTTCTACCACTCTGTAATTTAACTACCTTTCTGCCTGCAGCTTCTTCAATACCAGTTATACCATCTCCTAAATGCAGATCAATTCCCTTAGTTCTAAGATGATTATGAAGCATTGCAGCCATTTCATAATCAAGTGAACCCATTAATTGATCCATCATTTCAACAACCGAAACTTCTATTCCTCTTTCATGAAGGTTCTCGGCCATTTCCAAACCAATAAAACCTCCACCTACTACTACAGCGCGGTTCGGCTTATTTTTATCTACAAAATTTTTAATTTTATCTGTATCAGGAATATTTCTCAGGGTAAAGACTTCCTCTAAATCAAGACCTGGAAGTGGTGGTTTAATTGGTTCTGCACCTGGAGATAAAACTAGTTTATCATACCTTTCTTTATATACTTCACCACTTTCTAAGTCTTTAACTTCAACTAGCTTTGCCTCACGATTAATTTTGAGAGCTTCATGTTGAATTCTAACATCAATATCAAATCTCTCTTCCATAGATTGTGGAGTCTGAACTAATAACTTATCTCTTTCCTTTATTACTTCCCCAATATGATAAGGTAAACCACAGTTGGCAAAAGAGATATGTTTTCCTTTTTCCATCATTATTATTTCAATATCTTCATCCATTCTTCGCAAACGAGCTGCAGTACTTGCTCCTCCTGCAACTCCACCTACTATAACTACTTTTTTTTGCATTATTTTCCCCCTAATTGTTTCATTTTTATTCTGAATAATTTTAATAAATAAGTCTAAATTATTTATTTACTTCAAAATTTACAAGCACCTTTATTATATCCATAGCTTTTTTATTAATAACATAATAGTTTCTCTCCAGTCCGTTTCTTTCACTATTTAAAATATCAGCTTTTCTTAACCTGGACAAATGCTGTGATAGTGTTGACTGTGGAATATTTAAACACTTCTGCATCTCTGTAACATTACAACCCTCTTCCACCATTAAACCCTTAACAATAATTAATCTTACTGGATGAGCAAGCGCCTTCAATAATTCTGATTCCTCTTTTAAAATTTCTTTTCCCTCTTCGCCTGTGAAGAAAGACATTTTTGACCTCCAATCTTGAAATGTATCACTGTATCTGAATAATACGATATAGTGAATAAAATGTTAGGCTATTTTAAGAATTATGGCTCTTTAATAGATTTTTAATCAGTAAACTTTGCCAGAACCTCCATCAATTCATCGATTACTTCATCACCTTCTTGATTTTTTACTGCTCTCTGTACACAGCCGTGAACATGTTTGTCCATAATCTTAAGACTTACTCCTTTCAGTCCACCCTGAACAGCATTTATCTGATGCAGGATATCAACACAGTACTTTTCTTCGTTTATCATACGCTGCAGACCGCGGACCTGACCCTCTATTCTTTTAAGACGCGTAATTAAATTTTTTCTATCCAGATCACATAAGGAATTCATATAACCACCCTATCTTTATATTACTATTTAATTAAAAACCTATAATAGTTCTAAACTTATTTATTATTTTCTTTTTTTGTTTTTCCATCTCCACAACAATCAGGTACATCATTTCCATACTCTTTTTCATTGGCAGAAGCCAGTTTGTTAATAAATTTTTGCCACCAGTTTTTTTTCTTATTTCGAATCATGATATAAACCTCCCTGATATGAATAGTACTGTAAAATTTTTTGAGTTAATTATTTATCGTTATCAGAATCTTCAGGATGATATTTTTTTAATTTCGATTAATTAATTTTTTAATTACCGGTTGAAATTCTGATTTTTTTCCCAGATAAGAATTAAACAGTTTATTTAGTGAAAAGAAAAAAATTAAAAAGATAAAGGCACCGGCAATGCCTGCCAGTTCCAATCTTTTTATTCCTATTAAATTTCCCAGCTAGACACCAGAGAAATATCCAGCTATCATTAAAATAATTGGTATTAAATAGACCACTAAAGTAGTATACACAAGACTGCTTTTTTTCATTTCTACTAAAACCTGATCATCCTTTTTAACTCCAATTTTATCTTCAACTTCTAAAATAATTTCATTCTGGTCATGGCTATCACCGGCCAGACTACAGCTTTTATCGCATTTACTACAGGCAGAATGTCTGGTTATTTTAATTTTTGCTTTTAACTACAGTAGCTAACTCTTCCAATGGAGTCTACCTCCCGAGTTTAAATATTATACCCCTATTATGTATATTTAGATTAAAATTTTTAACCTTATACAACTGTAATATACTTATAATCAGCTTTTTTAACACTACTTTAAGTTTAAATTCTGTTACCTCTTTTTCTAACTCTACAACCGCCTCACCTTTTTCAGCATCAACTGTTACAAATACAATACCATCAATTTTTTCTAATTCTTCTTTAGTATGCATTTCACAGTGTTCACATGACATTCCCTCTATAATAATTGTTTTTTTCATATTTTCAAATCTCCTTATATACACTATACATGTAAAGGGTATAATTTATAATAGCATTATATAGTGTTTTTGTCAAGATTAAATTATTTTTTGAGTTCTATCTCTTTGACGATATCGGACATAAGATTATTAACTTCAACCGGCTCCAGTCCGACTTTTTTTATATTATCCATTGTTTTACGATTAATATTTGCTCCCCAGGTGTAGAAACTTACAGGGTTAAACCAGTCCATAAATTTACCCACTACTTTATTTCGGCTGCGCATATGTTCCAGCATAATTATCCTGCCGTCTTTTTTGAGCACTCTTTTTAATTCCTTTAGTCCTTTAATTGGATCAGGAACCGAACAGAAGACACAGCTGGTTACAATTAAATCAAAGTAGTTATCCGCAAAATCCAGATTCTGAATATCCATTTCCAGCAATTTTGCCTCTTTATTTTGTTTTTTTAATTTTTTCTCTGCTTTTGAAATCATTTCCGAGCTAAAATCTATAGCATAAATTTCAATTCCATCCGGATAATAGGCAATATTTTTACCGGTTCCAACTCCTGCTTCAAGTAAAGTCATATTGTCCTGATCTATTTTTCTTTTAACCTTCTGCCAGAGCTTCTGCCTCCAGTCTTCCATTTTCCCTTTTTCCATTAGATATTCCAGGGAATCATAGATCGGTGCAATCCGATTATAACGATTTTTAATTTTATCTTTTTCACTCATAATTAAAAATCCTCCTAAAAATACTTTCTAATCCTATTGCTACCCTAATTTAAAGAGAATTTTCTGCTCAATTTTTCAACTTCAAAGGGTTATAAGTAAAATTTTTTTACTAACCTGTTATCAAATAATATGAAATAAAATTTAATATTTATTTATCGATCTATCTCTATTATTTTTATTAAAAAAAGACAGCATAGTCCATAAACCAAAAAGTTTTGACCTATGCTGTCTTTAAATTCATTTTTATAGTTAATTTCCAGCTTCAATAATTTCTATTAAATTACCATGCCAGTTATGAGCCCAGACTTCTCCCGAATAGGCATTAACACTGATAAGACCTACAGGTTGATCTTCATTTTCCACATAAAATGAATAGTAGCCTGAGAATTGATAGCCATTATCTCTAACTCTTAAGCCATTATTACTGGCAAAGTTTCTGGCGTTTTCTAAAGCCTCTTTTCTATCAATTTGCGAGCGGTTTGTTCTCTCATTCCAGCCCATCATAAAGCCCATTCCATAATTTCTATTCCACATCATATTTGGCCCATATTCCGGATAAACTACTTTACGTACAGGGTCAAACATCAGCCCGAAAGCAGCTTCCTTCTGGTTATTTTCTCTGACAACCAAATAATAGGGACTGTTGCTGTAAACCACCATTTCTACTACTTCAAATTGATCTCCATAACGCTCGGATACCAGTTTCTGACTTATTTCAATAACTTCATTTCGACTCATATTGATATTGCGCAGACTATAATTCTGGTTATTAACACCGGGACCATAATCATTCATAAAATTATCATAGTTATTCATCATTCCAAATCGTCTATTCTGACTGCCGTAATTATTAAAGCCCATCATACCGTGACCCATCATTGTACCCATCATCTGATTAAATTGGTGACCAATTGAATTATTCCAGCCTTTATTAAAATCACTGCCGTTACCCATCATTCCCTGTTGATATTGGTCATCATCCATCATTTCCTGTTCATATTGATCATCATTCATCATTCCAGATCCCTGCTCATAGTTATTGTCATGCCCATCATTATTGCCACCACCGTGTGCCATAATTGCTGAAGAGAGAGTAAAAACAAAAGTTAGTGCCAGAAACAACGCAATATATTTTTTATTAAACATTATTATTAACCTCCTGTTGTCTTAAATTCTATTTAAAGTTTAGAAATAACCCTTTCAAGTCTGTCAGATACCTCATCAGCTATTGGTTCTAACTGTTCATTATGGGTAATTCCAAGCGCTTTACTGGCATCTATTGCTGCTGCAATGGTATCTCCTTCATCATTTTGATAGACAATTACATTACAGGGTAGTAATAATCCCAGCTCCGTCTCCTTTTTTAAAGCTTCAAAAGCAAAGTTAGGATTACAGGCGCCCAGAATCAAATATTTATTAAAATCCTTATCCAATTTTTCTTTTACAGTCTTTTTAACATCAATTTCAGTTAGAACTCCAAATCCTTCTTTTTTAAGCGCAGCTTTCATCTTTTCAACTGTTTCGTCAAAACTCATATCAACTTTTTTACTAAAACTATAGTTACTCATCATAAACCTCCTTAGATTTTTTGAATCACCTTTATTTTTACCCATTTCTTTCAAAACACCTACATTTTAATAAAACTAGACTATTGTATTATATACCCTAATGGGGTATATTTTTATTAAAAAAATTTTACTTAATCTAAATTTCTTTTTATTTCTTTAAACTCTTCTTCTGTCAATTCCCCGGCTGCATATCTCTTTCTTGCAATTTTTAAGGCCTGATCATCATTATTATCATAAATTATTTTGTTACGATTGTGTTCTGGATTCTGGCCGCTGTTAACAAAGCCGGAACCATCTTTTTGATGACCAGAGTGATATGGCCGCTGATTATGATTGCGATTGTTGTGGTGTGAGTTAAAATATCCACTTTCTCTACCGAGATAATAAATAACTGCTATAATTAAAACAACCCATAAAATCATCACAATTTAGCCTCCTTTAATTTTTGCAGGACAATTTAACATCTCCTCGTCAACTGCTTAACCACAGTATAATATTAAAATATGAAGGAAATATGAATTTTTATAATTTAATCAAAATACCATGTAGGGGTATATAAAGTTTAAAATTTTTACTGTTTTTAAGTCTATATATAGAATAGCACTTCTGAATTCCTATTATTAGTAAATAGTTTACATTTAAATTAGCGTCTGTTCAATATCTTTATGGGATGTTACAATAGATTATTTAATCTAATACATTAATTTTATAAACAATATATTTACAAAATACTTGACGTTACAGTTATGAAGATAATTATTAATTTTGCTGATTTAAACCGGATTCAAGCGGCAGAAAGCCGTCAAAAGTCAGAATATTGGTTAATGAAATGAATAATAAAAAAAAATTAAAAACCCCTAAAATTGATAGGGGTGTTAAATTATTAAAATCAATTTGACTTTTTACTTACCGAATTCAAGTTAAAATAAAAAGAGAGCAGTATACTTTTTATAATCACCGCTCTCAGCCATCTATCATATTAAATTACTAAGCAACTAAATCAAAATAATTAATAATTATTACTTCCACAGCATTTTCTCTATAATTATCAATAATCTTTTCAATTTCTAAAGCAACTTTATGCTCTAAATAATATTCACCACATTGTTTACAAACATTACCAGGAACATTTTTAATAATAATAATGAAATTATCAAGATCAACAATATGATTTACATTTCCTTTTTCTAAATCACCTTTGCACATCAAGCATTTTTTCATACTGCTTCTCCTCCAATTTTAAAAATTATCTTTCAAGATTTCTTCATCTATGTTAACTTCTATTGATTTTTTCAGATTCTAATAATTGAATTATTCTATATATTATGCCCTTAACAATAAATTTAATTAATGATTAGATATCTCAAGATGTATAAAAAAGGGGCTTAAATCTTAGAAAGTTTTTATTTTCCCGGCTAAACTAGTCAGCTTTTCATTTCTAGAAACCGTTTATTCTTCGTATTTTTAATATTCATCAAGTTTTACTCCAACATCAGGTTTATCTATGCTGCAGTTAGGGCAGAACCATTTTAATTCTTTAATATTTGGAGCATCAGGGTTATCATAAATAGTCTGGATCGGAATAAAGTTTCTATTCTCGGGTATATGTTTTCTTGTGGCTATATTCCACTCCATAGCAGACAAAGATGAACCACATGCTTTGCATTGAAATTTCATATTCTAAAAACTCCTGTCGTTTGTAGATTGTGTTTATTATAAATTTATAATGATAACTGCTATTAGAATATCAATTTTTATTGCACTTTACAATAATTTCTTTTAATATCTTCAACTTTGGATTTAGCTTTCTCCCATCATATTTATTAATATTTTTGAAAAAAGAAATTATATTGCTTCTCAAAACCTATACATATTGAAATGTATTTCAAGTAAATTAATAGATTATCTATAAAGCCAGTAATAGCAATTCATTTCAGCTATTATTTGCTTTTTGTCAAATTCGTTTCAAAACATACTAAATTTAATTTTGGTATATCCCATAATAGTCATGTATCTTTTGAAACTTTTATGATACACTATAAGTAATAATTGGAAAAAGAGGTGAATAACATGAGTGGAAGAAAATATGGTTATATAAGAGTCTCCAGCAAAGAACAAAATCCAGCCAGACAAAAGGATGCACTTTTAAAAGCTGGAATTGAAGAAGGATATATTTTTACTGATAAAATGAGTGGAAAAGATTTTGATAGACCTGAATATCAGTTAGTTAAAAGACTACTCAAGGAAGAAGATATTTTATTCATTAAAGATTTAGATCGCCTTGGTAGAAATTACAGAAAAATAAAAGAAGAATGGAAAGAAATCACGATTGATATTGGTGCAGATATTGTTGTTCTTGATATGGATTTATTGGACACTAGAAAATATAAAGAAGGAATGGAAGAGCTTATCTCCAATATCATTCTAGAACTTCTATCATATATGTCAGAAAAAGAAAGAAAGAAAATTAGGCAGCGTCAGAAAGAAGGAATTAAAAAGGCAAAAGAAAATGGAGTTACTTTTGGCAGACCTAAACATGTCTATGTTTGTAGCTATTACTTCCTACCTTGTTTCTGAAAATTTTGGAGGTAGTGGTTTTATGGCCAGTTTTGTAGCTGGGATGGTATGTGGAAATAAAGATTATTTTGGAATAAAAAG